>Ga0256405_10002552_pt1 | contig 41305 bp, 38 predicted proteins | sample RumenRJG_02DNA_FD_189096 | JGI IMG/M metagenome (GOLD analysis project Ga0256405, IMG submission 189096) | Bovine rumen microbial communities from Lethbridge, Alberta, Canada - RJG_02 | ecosystem: Host-associated > Mammals > Digestive system > Stomach > Rumen | place: Canada: Alberta... | reverse complement strand
GTTATTTCTGAAACGAAATAGCAAAACGACGTGCTATTTCGTTTGAAAAACTATTCATCAGGACCGCCAAAGCGTTGAAAAATGCACGTTTTCGGACGGTCTGAGGGGGGCACAATACCAAGTCTCAGCGGTCTCCGAAGTTTTTTATATGCAGGCAGCCGGGAGATAACTTGTCTCTGCCGGCCGTATTGATTATTATTGAAGCAGATTGACCGGATACCGGTCATTATGATCGGGACGGAATATAAGGGAGCAGGTATCGGTAGACGAGTGCAGCGCTGGCAGAAGAGCAGCAGTGAAGGACGTTTGGGACTTAAGGAGAAAAGTATATGAAACTATTATTTGCATCTGACTCTTTCAAAGGGAGTCTGACCAGCGAGAAAACCGTAGAATTGCTCAGCAAAGCCGCCCGCGAGGTATTCGGCGAATGCGAGTGCTCCGGCGTGCCTGTTGCCGATGGCGGTGAGGGTACCGTCGAGGCCGTGATCGCGGCAGAGCAGGGCGAATATGTCAAGGTGAAAGTCCACGGGCCTCTCATGGAGGAGGCAGAGAGCTTTTACGGAGTATTTGACGGAGACAAGGCTGTAATAGAGATGGCTGCGGCTTCCGGACTGCCGATGGTACCTGAAGAACTTCGCGATCCGCTCAATACCACGACTTACGGCACCGGCGAGCTCATCCTTGACGCGCTGAAGAAGGGCTACCGTGACATCTCGATAGCTATAGGCGGATCTGCCACCAACGACGGCGGCATGGGATGCGCCAGAGCTCTGGGCTTGAAATTCCTGGACAGCGAAGGCTGCGAGCTCGAGGGATTCGGGCGCGATCTTGCCAAGGTATCGGCGATAGATATCTCGGGTCTGGATGAACGCATAAAAGAATCGAAGATCACCGTGATGTGCGATGTGACGAATCCTCTCTGCGGAAAGGACGGAGCAACATGGACCTTCGGAAAGCAGAAGGGCGCAACGCCAGAGATACAGGAAGAGCTTGAAGCCGGCATGTGCAATTACCGTGATGTGATCAAAGAAAGCTTCGGAATAGACTGCGATGAGATCCCTGGAGCGGGAGCGGCAGGCGGACTCGGCGCTGCTCTGAAAGTCTTCTTTGGCGGAGAGATGAAGTCCGGGATCGAGACAGTGCTCGACCTCATACGCTTTGACGAGCGCCTCAAAGGCGTCGATCTGGTCGTAAGCGGAGAGGGACGCACCGACTGGCAGAGCTGCTTCGGCAAAGTCATGCAGGGTGTCGGTGTGCATGCCAAGGCAAAAGGCATTCCTGTACTGGGACTCTCCGGATCGCTTGGAAAAAATGCGATGGACATCTGCGACTGCGGAGTATCCTCGCTTATGACTACAGTGAACGCACCGATGCCGCTCAGCGAAGCACTCGAGCGCGCGGAAGAACTATACTATGAAGGAGCGCTGAGGATGTTCCGCTTTGTCAGAGCGGGCATGGAGATGCGCTGATAAGGGGGAGACCGGATCATGAGAAAAACAAAGATCGTATGTACTATAGGGCCGGCCAGCGAGTCGGAAGAGACTCTGAAAGAACTGTGCCTGGCAGGAATGAATGTTGCCAGACTCAACTTTTCGCACGGGACACACGCGGAGCATCTTGAGAGGATCAACAGGATCAAGAAGGTGAGAAAGGAGCTTGGGCTTCCTATCGCCATAATGCTCGACACAAAGGGTCCTGAATTCAGGATAGGCACATTCAAAGAAGGCAAGGTGATGCTGCAGGAAGGCTCACAGTTCACCTTTACTACCGAAGACATCGAGGGCGATGAAAATATAGTATCGGTAAGCTACAAGAATCTGGCTAACGAACTTGCGCCGGGAGATACCATACTGCTCAACAATGCGCTCCTCGAGTTCAAGGTGCTGTCAACAGACGGTACCAATATCGTTACGGAGGTGCTTGCCGGCGGAGAACTGTCGAACCGAAAGTCTATGAGCTTCCCGGGCAAGCATATGCAGCAGGTATATCTGTCGGAGCAGGACAAATCGGATATCGCCTTCGGAGTCGAGCAGGATGTCGACTTTATCGCGTGCTCCTTCGTATCTGTAAGGCAGGATCTTACCGATGTGCATGATTATCTGAAAGCTCTTGGCAAAGATGATTCGGTCGAACTCATTGCCAAGATAGAGAACCAGTCGGGTTACGACAATATCGACGATATATGTGCCGAGTGCGACGGCATCATGGTAGCAAGGGGCGACATGGGCGTAGAGGTGCCTTTCGAGAGGCTCCCTGCCATCCAGAAGGACCTCATATCCAGGTGCCGCATGATCGGAAAGCGCGTTATCACAGCTACCGAAATGCTCGAGTCCATGATACACAACCCGCGTCCGACGCGTGCAGAGACATCCGACGTCGCGAACGCTGTCTATGACGGAACGAGCGCGGTCATGCTTTCGGGCGAGACCGCTGCCGGAGAATATCCGGTCCTCGCGGTGAAGGCAATGGCGAAGATCGCCGAAGAAGCAGAGCGCAACATCGATTACAAGAAGAAATTCTATCAGCATGACTTCACGATCAAGAACGACATGGACGCGATATCCCATGCGACCTGCGGAATGGCGATGGATGTCGGCGCTGACGCGATAGTAGCCTGCACAATGTCCGGCCGCATAGCCAAGATGGTCTCGCGCTTCCGCTCGCCGATAGACATTATCGGGCTTACGACGAACGAGAAGACATGGCGCTCACTCGCGCTCTCATGGGCTGTCACGCCGAGGATGTGCGAGATAGTCCCGTCCACTGAGGTCCTGTTCTACATGGCAAAGAAAGCCGCGATCGACGCGATGGATCTCGCGGAAGGCAATAAGATAGTCATCACCGGCGGCGGAACGACCGGCATATCGGGCAACACAAACCTGATCAAAATAGAAACTATTTAGCAGCAGAGGCAGAAAGATCTGAGATAATACAATACAGGGTAAATATGCTATAATCCATTACAGAAAACCGTTGCTGCCAGACGCAGCACTGACTGTTACTAGGGAGGGAAACAGGAAATGAAAAAGTTTTTAGCTTGCACAGCGATCATCGGCGGAGTTGCCGGAACAGTAGCATACATGAACAAGAACGGACTGCCTATTCTTGGCAATCTGACGATGCACATTCCGGTAAAGTTCAAGTATGACTTCTGGGATCTCTTCACAAAGGGACTTGAGTTTGCAGACGGCAAGATCGCTCTGTAAAGGCTCCTTGATGGCGTAAAGTAGATACAGACCATTCCCAGCATCTGCCTGAACATGCAGGCAGATGCTTTTTTTGTATAAGGCACAGATGGAAGAAAGGAAACAAAACACAACTTCATTATGGACCCGTGATTTCACGATAATAACGGCAGGCAGTGTCATCTCGATGTTCGGCAATGCTATGTCGGGTTTTGCTATGAGCCTGATGGTGCTGGACATATCCGATTCCACACTTCTGTATGCGGTATACATCGCAATGTACACGGTGCCGCAGCTCATAGTGCCGGTGTTCTCCGGAGCCCTCCTGGACCGATACTCAAGAAAGAGGACCATTTATACGCTGGATTTCATATCCGCAGGTCTGTACTTCATAATGGCGGCCGTGCTGGCAACGGGATGGTTCTCGTTCCCTGTATTTGCCGGATACTGCTTTCTCCTGGGCTCTATAGAGAGCGCATACATGGTCGCTTATGAGAGCTTTTATCCGCTGCTTATATCCGAAGGAAACTACCAGAAGGCATATTCCATACAGAGCATTCTGGAGACCACTTCGGCGGTCATGGTGCCGGTATCGGCGTTTCTGTATAAAGGCATTGGAATAGCGCCGCTCCTTGCCGGCAACGGGATATGCTTCTTTATTGCCGCCGTAATGGAGACACGCATTCGCTCGGAAGAGAACTATATAGAGACACAGCGAAGCACAAGGCTGGAGGACGCGGGGCGGATCAGACAGATGATAGCTGACACGCGCGAGGGCTTCGAATATCTCATGAGTGAAAAAGGGCTCATGGCAGTAGCGGCCTTCTTCGCTTTCATTGCCGTCACGGGCGGAGTCTCCAATGTGATCACGCTGCCGTATTTCAAGAATACCTTCGATAACGGCGAGTACATATATATGCTGGTCTGGGGATGCGGCCTGGCCGGACGAGCGATAGGCGGAGGAATACACTATAAGACGGTCATTCCGGCTTCAAAGAGGTACATCATTGCCCTGTGCCTTTACATTCTGAACGCTTTGAATGAGGGCTTCTACCTCTTCTTCCCTGTCCCGGTCATGATGCTGATGTGCTTCGTTATCGGAGTGGGCGGAGTGACTACATATACCATCCGCATATCCGCTACGCAAAGCTATGTCCCGGACGAGAAGAAAGGGCGCTTCAACGGAGCCTTCAACATGCTCTTCATGATAGGAGCGCTGCTGGGTGAGATGACAGCAGGATTCGTAAGCGAGGCGGTCTCCGAAAGAACGATCCTTATGACGGCGATGCTTGTGGAGGCGGCCCTTGCCCTGGTAATTATCGGGGGCTCAAAAAAGCATATTGAAAAGATATACAACCGTGAAAACTAAACAGCAGCTCTTTTGTGGTATTATGTAGGCGTTAAACAGAACCATCAGGAGGATAGAGCATGCTTATAAAAAACGCGGTCATACATGACGCGATACATCCGGAACCTTACACCGGAGACATACTGGTAAAAGACGGAAAGATCGTCTCCGTGGGAGCGGCCGTAACTGGAGACGGTGAAGTCATCGATGCGTCCGGGCTTCACGCATACCCGGGCTTTGTGGATGCGCACAGCCATATAGGGCTTGACGGCTACGGCGGGCCAACAGGGAACACCTTCGACTACAACGAGATGAACGACATCTGCTGTCCGCAGCTCCGCGGACTCGACAGCTACTACGCCCAGGATGCGGCCATTCCGATGGCGCTCGAGGGCGGAGTGACGACTGTCGCTACAGGTCCGGGATCGGCAAATGTGCTGGGCGGCACATTCATCGCAGTAAAGCTTTACGGAAACACAGTCGAAGAGGCGCTGGTAGATCCGGCTGTCGCCATGAAGTGCGCATTCGGAGAGAATCCGAAGAGGTGCTACAGGGACAAGTGCGATTCGGCAAGGATGACAACGGCGGCAATACTGCGCCAGACGCTCTTTGAAGCCCGCGACTACATGCTCAGAAAGGAAGCGGCGGGAGACGACATCACTAAGATGCCTAAATTCGATATGAAGATGGAGGCGCTCATACCTGTGATGAAGAGGGAGATCCCTCTCAAGGCTCATGCCCACAGAAGTGATGACATCATGACCGCCATCCGCATAGCGAAGGAGTTTGATCTTAAGCTCACGATCGAGCATTGCACTGAGGGTCACCTCATAGTCGACGAGCTTGCAGCAGCCGGAGTGCCGGTCGCTGTAGGTCCGACCCTTACCAATGCTTCCAAGCTTGAGCTTCTGAACAAGTCCTGGGAAACACCGGGAGTTCTTGCTGCAGCGGGAGTACAGGTCTCGATAATAACCGATGCTCCGGTGATACCTGAACAATACCTGCCGCTCTGCGCAGGTCTTGCGGTAAAGGCTGGCATGGATCCTTTCATGGCGCTGCAGGCCATAACGATCAATCCGGCCAGACATATCGGGATCGAAGACCGTGTCGGAAGCCTCGAGGCAGGCAAGGACGCAGACATCGTGCTTACGGACGGAGATCCTATGGTGAGCGACACTGCAGTGAAATACGTGATCGTAGACGGGAAGATCAGAAAATGACAGCTTTATAAAGAAAAGGGGTAAAATGGACAGATTCAGAAAAGACGCAGACGCGATAGTAAAGGCATCGATAGAAGCGGTGCTGCCTGACGCGGCGGTGGTCCTTGCCGATGCTTGATATGTTAGTAACGAAGTGATATAATACGCGCTGTGTGAAAAAAAACACACAGCGCTTTTGTTTTTATATGTTAATGGGAGGTAAATAAAATGTCTGCATTTTGGATGGGATTAGTCGGTCGTGAGTCGCTGATCGCAGCTGATGACATGTGGGGACTCCTGGTAGTCATGACTATGGGTGTTTTCTTCTCCATCTGGCTGGAACAGAAATACGCTTGGGCTTCCAAGGTATCCGGCGCCATCATCGCTCTGATCATCGCTATGGTCCTTGCTAATCTCGGAGTAATTCCTACTTCTTGCGTACTCTATGACGATATCGTCTGGGGCGTGATCGTTCCTCTCGGCATCCCTATGCTGCTTCTCCAGTGTGACCTGAAGAAGATCTGGGCTGAGACAGGACGAATGCTGGTCATATTCCTGCTCGGTGCTCTCGGAACAGTTATCGGTGCATATCTCGCGTACTTCCTGCTCAAGGGACCTTACGGCAATGCTCAGGATCTCGCAAGAGTAGCTTCGATGATGACAGGTTCGTACATCGGCGGAGGCGTAAACTTTGCCGCTATGGCATCGCAGTACGCTGCAGGTGAGGACGTAACAGCAGCTGCTACAGTAGCGGATAATCTGCTGATGGCTATCTACTTCTTCGTTCTTATCTTCTTCGCAGGAAACAGCTGGTTCCGCAAGAACTTCAAGCACCCTCTGATCGACGAAGTCGAGTCGGGCGCTGTAGATCTCGAAGAGGCAAAGACACTTGCTGCTCAGTTCTGGAGCCGCAAGGACATCTCGCTCAAGGACATCGCCATCAACATCGGCTATGCTGCGACAGTAGTATGGATCTCGCAGCTCATCGCCGGCATCTTCGGCGGATTCGAGCCGAACGGCGTATTCATGAACTTCGTGGTAAGATTCCTCGGATCGCAGTACGTATGGATCACTACCATCTCCGTACTCGTTGCTACATTCATGACAAAGACTGTAAAGGAAATGCACGGATCGCAGGAGATCGGTACATACTGCATCTACCTGTTCCTCTTCGTAATCGGTGTTCCTGCAAACATCTACACCGTTGTTACAAAGAGCCCGCTCTTCCTTGTGCTCACAGCTATCATGGTATTCGTAAACATGATCTTCTGCTTCGGAGCTGCCAAGATCTTCAAGTTCAACCTTGAGGATGCTATCATCGCTTCGAACGCCAACATCGGCGGACCTACAACAGCAGCCGGCATGGCCATTTCACAGGGCTGGGTCGACCTCGTAGGACCTGCGATGCTCATCGGTACATTCGGTTATGTTATCGGAAACTATCTCGGAACAGTCGTAGCCGTAACACTCGGCTTATAAACGATTCGTTTGTCAGGCGCTCAGTTTTTTGGGCGCCTGATTATTTTTTCAGGAGGCTATATCAATGAAAGTTTTTGATGCTCACAGTGACATCTGGACGGATGTCACGATCAAGCGCATGAAAGGCGAGACAAACGTATTTCATAATCATCACTTTGAAAGACTGCAGAAGGGCGGAGTCGAAGGAACGATCCTCGTTCTCTGGGTAGATCCGCCTCATACAAGAGACTACGAAAAGAGAACGAAAGAGATCTTCAGCTGCGTATCCGATGAGATAGCAGAGGCAAAGGACTTCAGGATCGTCAGGACATATGACGAGATGATGAAGGCCCGCGAAGAAGGTGTCTTCTACATAATGATCGGCGTTGAGGGAATGGCATATGCTTCTTACGACCCGACATTCAAAAAGTTTGACGAGTACTACGACTTCGGAGCAAGACACGGCATGCTCACATGGAACGAAGAGAACGGATTCGGTCACAGCGCCGCATCCGGAAGCACAGAGGGGCTCAGCGAGCTCGGTAAGCAGGCTGTCCGCAGGATGATCGACAGGAAGATGATCGTAGATACATCCCACCTCAATGAAGCGGGATTCTGGGATATCGCCAGGATCATGGACGGACGTCCGTTCATCGCGTCGCACTCCGACTGCAAGAAGTTCAGCTCCCACCCGCGCAACCTTACGGACGATCAGCTCAGAGCCATCCGCGACGCAAACGGCTGCGTAGGACTCAACGCATGGAATGAATTCCTCGATAACGACCCTGCAAAGGGCGACATAAACAGACTGGCAGACCACTGCGAGCATATGATCGATGTAATGGGAATCGATCACGTAGGATGCGGATTCGACTTCTGCGGGTTCCTTGGAGATCCTAACGACCCTGAGGTATACTCGGGAATGGATGCCGTTACAGCAGGTCTTGAGGACGCAAGCAAGATCCCGGGCCTCTTTGAGATCCTCAGAAACAGAGGAATGAGAGAGGACGAGATGCAGAAGATCGCTTACGGCAACTTCCACAGGATAGTAAAAGATGTAGTAGGCTAAAAGCCGGGAGGATCACAATGATCGATTATAAAAAGCCGATCCCGAAGATCGAGTTTCTGTCAAACAAGCTGCCGGTCGCAGAGCCGTCAGATGAGCCGATGGTTCTCATGAACGACAGATTCGTGTGCCATTCGTGGTACTATGACTGGCCTGAGACGAACGGAACACCGCTGCCGGGGTCGAGCCCTAACATACTGGTGCGTAAGACTGTTTTTGAGATGCTTGAAAAGGCCGAGGCACTGCTGCCTGAGGGCTATAAGTTCTTTATCTTCGACGCTTACAGGCCTATACCGGTCCAGCAGTCGCTGTGGGATTACTACAGAGCAAAGAAGGTCGAGGAGATGCCTGGCGCAAGTGATGAGGAGATCGATTATCAGACGCTTTTCTGCGTATCATTCCCTTCATATAACATCCTGCTTCCGTCTCTTCACAATACAGGCGGAGCGGTCGATCTTACGATCATAGATCCGGACGGCAACAGACTGGATATGGGAAGCGACTTCGATGAATTCGGTGAACGCGCGTGGACCACATACTATGAGGAAGGCGAAGAAGGCGAAGGCGTAAACGATACCGCAAGAGACAACCGCCGCATGCTTTACAATGTAATGATCGAGGCAGGATTCACGAACTTCCCTGCAGAGTGGTGGCACTTCGACTACGGCGATGAAAAGTGGGGTCTGTTTACAGACAACGCTCCTATCTACGGCGGCAACCTTGACGCAGAAGTACCTGAGACGGTTCCGTATGAGAATATGGAACTTGTAAGAGAGACAAACAGAAAGCAGCTTGAAAAGGCAGCTGAGATACACGCTCTGCGCTCTGAGTTCAAAGAGATGGACGAAGAAGTCGCTGCCGTCATGAGGGGCTGACCGCATGAAGAAAAACCGTTATATCGCAAAATGGTTCATAGTGATACTCATAATGGCGATAGGCATCGGCACTTTCGGAGCGCTCACAGTGAGAAACGAGAAGCAGAAGGAAGAAAATGACGCCAGACCCGAGTCATACATCACGAACCAGAGAAAGCATGACATCGACATGACGGAGCTGGCAAAACTTGCCGGGGACTTCGCTTCGGATGGTTGGACGCTTACCATATATGAAGATAAGGGAGATATGGGACCGTATCTTGCAATGAAGGAAGGCTCCGAAGGCAGATCCGGCTTTGAAGGCCGCATAATGTACCTCAAGGACGGGATCATCATAGTCGAGATAGATGAAGACCTGTTTGAAGGCATGCCGGACGGCTGGGAAGCAGACGGCAAGGGCAAGGGCGATGCCAGATATGCCATACTTGACATCGCTGTTTCGGATAACGGGCTGACGCTCGGATACCGCGGCGATGAGATTGTTTTTTCTGCCGTATAAAGGCTTTTCCGATTGACACTTCAATGCTGTTATGACATACTTTCAGAGGTTTAAAAAAGGGAGTAGCTTGCGCACCAAAGGTGCGTGACATATTTCGTCAGTACGGGATAAAGGCCCCGGAGTATGTTTGAAAGAGCGAGACTTTTACCGCGCTTTTGCGGTAAAAGTCTTTTTTCATAAATGAGGCAGCCGCAGATGCTGCATCGTCTGGAGGTATGGAAAAACAATGGATGCAACAAATATAATATCGCTTCTCGGCGGAGTCGCGATGTTCCTCTTCGGAATGTCAGTCATGGGAGACTCGCTCAAGAAGGTAGCCGGAAGCAAAATGGAGATGATATTGTATAAGCTTGCCGGCAATCCTGTGAAGGGCATACTGCTCGGAACAGGTGTGACCGCGGTGATACAGTCATCGTCGGCAACTTCCGTCATGGTAGTCGGCTTCGTAAACTCCGGCATGATGAAGGTCCGCCAGGCTATAGGGATCGTGCTTGGCGCAATACTCGGGACAAGTATCACCGGCTGGATCCTCGCTCTCAACAGCATCGGAGGGTCAGGCGCGAGCGTTGCCTCGGCATTCAGCACGGAGACACTTACCGGAGTCGTGGCGCTCATCGGAATAGCGCTGTGGATGTTCTCCAAGAAGTCGGTTCAGAAAAACGTCGGAGGCATTATGCTGGGCTTTGCCGTCCTGATGTACGGCATGAGCATGATGTCGGGATCCATCTCGCCGCTGAGAGAGGATCCGAGGTTCCTCAGCATGATGACAAGCTTCGTCAATCCGGTCATCGGCGTCATTGCCGGTATGGCTATCACTGCCATAATCCAGAGCGCGAGTGCTGCCGTAGGTATCCTTCAGGCGCTGGCAGTTACGGGAGCCGTTGAATTTGACATGGCCTTCCCTATCCTGATGGGTATCGGTATCGGAGCGTCCGTTCCTGTAATGCTGAGCGCTCTCGGAGCAAGCACCAACGGCAAGAGGACAGCATTCGTTTATCTCATAATAGATGTGCTGGGAGCGGTTCTCGTCGGAGGCATATTCTACATAGTGAACGCGTTTGTCCACTTCAGCTTCATGAATATAGAGATGAACATGGTGACAGTTGCTCTTACGAACACACTGTACAGACTGGCCATAGTTATAATCCTGTCGCCTGCCATTGGGCTGCTCGAAAAGATAGTTGTCGCGCTCTTCCCTGAGAGCGAAGAGGCAGCTGCTGAGCAGGCAGATATGGACAGACTCGAGTCCAGGTTCCTCGATCACCCGGCGCTGGCACTTGCTCAGAGCAGGACCGTTATAGATTCAATGGCGGCAAAGGCTCTCGAAAGCGTCGAAAGCGCAGTCGACGTAAGAAGGGAATACAGCAAGGACAGGCTCAAGAAGGTGTTTGACCTTGAAGGAGTGCTCGACAGGTATGAGGACAAGCTTGGAACCTATATCTTCAAGATAACGTCGCATTCACTCAGCGAGGAACAGTCGACGGATGCCAACAAGTACCTGAGGGTGCTGTCGGACTTTGAGAGGATCTCTGACCACGCGCGCAACATAGGCGAAGCCACTGAAGAGATACACGAGAAGAAGATAGAACTTTCAAAACCTGCAGAGAAAGAACTGCGTATACTAGAGGATGCTGTCAGAGAGATCACCGAGCTTACGATCGACGCATTCATAAATAACAATATCGCAGCAGCCATGAAGATAGATCCTCTTGAAGAGGTGGTGGACGATCTCTGTGACGAGCTCAAGGCCCATCATGTCGACAGGATCAGCCGTCAGGAATGCACATTAGAGAACGGCTTCGTATTCAATGACCTGCTAACGGACTATGAGAGGATCTCCGATCACTGCAGCAATATTGCGGTGGATATCATCGAGGCCGGTCCTGAAGGAACACAGGCCCATGAGTATCATATGAACATGGACTACAGACAGGACGAGACATTCCAGAATTACTACAGCGAGTACAAGAAAAAATACGCAGTATAATAAAGAAAAGCAAAGCATAAGCTCCCGGAGGCGATACACCTTCCGGGAGCTTTCATCATTATGCGATATCTCTAATTGATTTCTTAGAATTTACATTTAGAATATAAACTGTAAAGAACCGAGACTCTGCCGGTGCGGCAGAAAACGGAGAATAAGTATGAGGATATTGGTAGTAGAAGACGAAAAGAACATGAACCGCCTCATCACCGAGGCACTCGAAGATGAGAAGTACAGCGTGGACAGCTGCTTTGACGGCGTGGAGGCGCTGGATTACGCGATGGCGGCTGACTATGACGTCATAGTGCTTGATGTGAACCTGCCGAAGATGGACGGCTTTACGGTCGTTGAGAGACTCCGTGACGGAGGCTGCGGCACACCGGTACTCTTCCTGACTGCCCGTGACAGCGTCATGGACAAGGTGACGGGTCTTAACGCCGGCGGCGACTATTATCTGACCAAGCCTTTCAGCTTCGACGAGCTTCTTGCCGTAATAAAGGTTATGGCGCGCAAGTATACCGGCAACCGGACGAACGAGTACAGCGTTGGCGATCTTGTCGTGGATACTGACGCAAAGACGGTAACTCGCGGCGGAGAAGCTATCGACCTCACGTCCAAGGAGTTCGCGCTTCTCGAGTACATGATAAGGAACCGGGGAGTCGTGCTCTCCCGCGAGATGATAGAAAACAACCTCTGGAACTTTGACTACGAGGGCGGAACCAACGTGGTCGATGTATATATCGGCTACCTGAGGCGCAAGATAGACAAGGGCCGCGATAAAAAACTCATACACACTGTCTGGGGAACGGGCTGGGTCCTGAGAGAGGAGTAAGACATGTCTGCAAAACTCAGACTGACACTTTGGGTCACATTTATGGTGCTGGTCGTCTCGGCGATGGTGCTGGTCTTTGTGTTGGTCATCAACAGACACAGCCTTCCGGAAGATCCTGCCGAGTATCTGGTGGAAGTCGTGATGGATAACGCGAGTGACGTGGAATTCGACCGCGGCAGCTTCGAGTGGAATGAAATGACTGTATATAAAAGAGGAGTTTACTGCTCGTTCTACAATACCAACGGAGATCTCCTTCTTTCGGCAGACAAGGAGGACATGGACTTCTCGGATGAGCCGTTCAAGGAAAACACCATACGGACGGTCACGTCGGGGGACAAGGAGTTCTATCTCTATGACAGGTACGTGGATATGGAGGTCACCGGGCTGTGGATCAGGGGAGTCGTTATGACGGACAGCCATGTAGGCATAACGAACGTGATACTCCGGCTGACTGTGATGATATTGCCGATAATCCTCATCATCACGTTCCTGGGTGCCCTCTGGATATCCTCGAGGACATTCAAGCCTATCGAGAAGATCGTCGCAACAGCCAATTCGATCAACGACGCGGATGACCTCACGGACAGGATAAACCTTAAGAGGGGTCCTAAGGAGATGAAGCAGCTGGCGCGTGCCTTCGACAGGATGTTTGAGAGGCTGGAGAAACTCTTTGAGGCAGAGCGGCAGTTCACGTCAGACGCGTCACATGAACTCAGGACGCCGACTGCGGTCATACTGGCGGAGTGCGACAGGGCCAAACGCAAGGCAAAGACTCCTGATGATTACCGGGAGTCGATAGGGCATATCGAGACTCAGGGTCAGCGCATGTCCGATCTCATTGAAGAGCTCCTCGGTATCACGAGGCTGCAGCAGGGAACAGAGAAGTACCCGCTGAAGAAGAGCGACCTGAGCGAGTTCATCACACTGTCGGCTGAGGAATTCGTTCCTTCGGAGAAGCGCGGCATAAGGCTCGAGACTGAGATCGAAGACGGCATAGAGTGCAGCTTCAACCCATCGCTTATGTCGCGGGTCGTGTATAATCTGCTGCAGAACGGATACAAATACGGAAAAGAAAACGGCTATGTGCAGCTGAGGCTTACCAAGGAAGGCGGCGATGCTGTCATAAGTGTAAAGGACAACGGCATCGGCATCTCTGAGGAAGATCAGAGCAAGATATGGCAGAGATTCTGGCAGGCCGATTCTTCACGCGTCAATGAGGGCGGCAGCGGGCTTGGCCTTGCGATGGTAAAGGAGATAGCTGAGCTCCACGGCGGAAGCGTGAGCGTTGAGAGCACCCTCGGAGAGGGAAGCACTTTCACATTCAGGATACCGTGCGGCGGGGCGGCAGCGTAGATGCCTGTGCGGCTTACAGAAAGAAGGTGGATGCTGTGAGATCGACAATAGACTATTACAACAGGATCGCCGACTCGTACTACTGGACGACTGTCGGGATAGACATGAGCAAGCTGAGGAATGCCTTTGCGGCATACCTTCCGGCAGAAGCAAGAGTGATAGATCTCGGCTGCGGAAGCGGGCGCGACGTAATGGCTTTCGGTGACATGGGACACGAAGCGAGCGGACTTGATGCGTCGAAAGAACTCGTGGAGCTCGCGAAAGAGCGGCTCGAGGTAAAAGCCTCAGTCGGTGACATGGTCACCTGGAGGGCGTCTGAGCCGTACGATGGGATATGGTGCTGTGCGTCGCTCATACATCTTAATGAAGAGGAAAAGAAGCGCTTCTTCGGAAATCTGCAGTACAATCTGAAGCCGGGCGGTGTGATCTACATCTCGGTAAAGGAAGGAATAGAAACGGGTACAGATGAAGAGGGCGTATATACGAGCAACTGCACCGCAGAAGAGCTCAAGAGCTTTCTGAACGGTGCAGGCTGTGAGATCCTTGAGACTGTAGTGACCGAGGACGCCATGGGGCGGCCAGGCGTAAAGTGGCTCAACGTCATCGCGAAAAAGCGCGGATGACCTGATCGCGGAATTTGGACGCGATCGGCGTGAGAGTCTGGTATCTGTTCCAAATAAGAAAAAGATGTGTTTCCTGCTGAGGATACAGCGGCCTGAAAACCAGGCCGCTTTCTTTTGAGCAATCTACCAGACCGCGGAAGGTGAGCAGCAGTCCGAGGCCTTCGAGTGCGAATATGGACCCGTTGTATGACAGTCTGAATGAGCCCTCAAGGTGAAGGCCCTTATGCCTGCTTCCGGCCCACTCGGCTATCTCGTAATTCCAGCTCTGCTCGGAGCAGAAGAGAGGCAGACCGATGAGGTCGTCAGCCGTAACGCTTTCCTTTGCCGCGAGCGGATGATCATTACGCATCACCACTCCCCATACATCGACATCGGGGAATTCAACGTATTCATATTTAAGTTCATCCGGCGGTTCGCATATGACGGCAAAGTCAAGGAGACCCTTGTCCAGCTTTTCGGTGACCTGCTCGGTGTCGCCGCTGGTGATGTGGTAATTGAGCCCCGGATATACGGACTTGAGCCTTCCGAGCTCGCGGGCGAGGTAGCGGATCTGGAATGACTCTGCAAGACCGAGGTAGATGTCGCCGCCAGTCACATCGTCGAGCGATACGAATTCCTGCTCTATCTTGTCGGCCATAGCTACGAGGTCTTCAGCTCTGTCACGGAGCAGCATGCCTTCTTCGGTCAGGCTGATGCTGAAACTCTTTCGCGTAAAAAGCTTCTTACCGAGTTCCTCCTCGAGCGCCTTCAGGGTCTTCGAGAGTGTCGGCTGCGATACGTGCAGCAGCTCTGCCGCGTGCGTCATATTTTCTTCTCTCGCGACTGCGAGAAAGTATCTCAGGTGTCTTATCTCCATTTTTTCCTCCAGGCGTGATATTCATAACGAGAATATCATGAATTCATTTTATTCATTAGCGAATATCTTTGCAAGGCTGTAATATCTAGCCATGAAAGAGAAAGATATTGAAATGATCATTGCGGATATGACGGCGGCAGGCTGCAGCCCGGCAGATACAGAAAGGGTGCGGCGCATGCATGAGGCGGGAATGGACACAGAGATACTGCAGTGCCTCCGCAAATGCAGGTGCACCCTGATGGATGAACTGCACGACAAACAGCGCAGCGTCGACAGGATGGACAGGCTGATACGATCGGCAGATGCGATGAGAATACAAGGAGAATAAAAATGATCAGAAAAGAAGAACTGAACCTCGTAAATGAATGGGACAAGACATTCGCAAAGAGTGAAAAGGTCGATCACTGCAAGGTGACTTTCGTGAACCGCTACGGCATCACACTCGCCGCAGACATGTACGTGCCTAAGGATGCAGAAGGAAAGATGCCGGCTATAGCTGTATGCGGACCTTTCGGCGCAGTAAAGGAGCAGTGCTCCGGCCTCTACGCCCAGACCATGGCAGAAAGAGGGTTCGTTACGATCGCATTCGATCCTTCATTCACCGGAGAGAGCGGCGGCAATGTAAGATACATGGCATCGCCTGACATCAACACTGAGGATTTCATGGCTGCAGTAGATTTCCTGTCGCTCTACGACAAGGTCGATCCTGAGCGCATCGGCATCATCGGCATCTGCGGATGGGGCGGCATGGCCATCAACACTGCAGCTCTCGACACAAGAGTCAAGGCGACTGTAGCTTCGACTATGTACGACATGACAAGAGTCAACGCGAAGGGCTACTTTGATTCCGAGGACAGCGAGGAGCAGCGCTATGAGAAGAGGAAGGCCATGTGCGCTCAGCGCCTGGCAGATCTTAAGGCCGGTGAGTACACACTTGGCGGCGGTGTAGTCGATCCGCTGCCTGAGGATGCTCCGTTCTTCGTTGCTGACTACTATGACTACTACAAGACAGACAGGGGTTACCACGAAAGATCGCTCAACTCCAACGGCGGCTGGAACGTCATCGGATGCGAGTCTTTCCTGAACCAGCCTATCCTCATGTACAGCAATGAGATCAGAAGCGCCGTCATGGTAATGCATGGCGACAAGGCGCATTCCTTCTACTTCGGCAAGGAAGCCTACGAGAACATGATCGACGGCAACAAGTACACAGACAACAAGGAACTCCTGGTTATTCCTGGTGCAGTGCATACAGACCTGTACGACGGAGGCAGCAATAACGCTATCCCGTTCGACAAGCTGCAGGCATTCTTCGAAAAGTATCTGTAAGATGAAAAGAATCACAATAATACTGCTTTCAGCGGCAATGATTTTTGCGGCGGCCTGCTCAGGCGGACAGACACAGGATGCTCCTGAGCCTGAAGCTGCTGACGCGCAGGAGCAGCAGGAGCAAAGTGTGCAGAGTGCGGAAAGCAGCACAGAGGAAGACAAGATGACAGAGATGATCCTTAAGATAAACGGTGAAGAAGTAAACGTAACATGGGAAGACAATGATTCCGTAAGAGCTCTGGCAGAACTCGCGGCCGGATCGGGACTCACCGCAGAGACCTCAATTTATGGCGGCTTCGAGCAGGTAGGCGGACTCGGCACTGCGCTTCCGAGCAGCGACACTCAGCAGACAGCTCAGCCGGGCGACATAATGCTGTACTCAAGCAGCAATATAGTCGTGTTCTTCGGAAACAACTCCTGGGCTTATACAAAACTCGGACATATCGAGGGCAAAAGCGCTGACGAACTCAGGGCTCTGCTTGGCGGAGAAACCTGCGAAATCACACTGTTACCAAATTAGGCGCAAAAAAATGTTGTAAGATTGATGCGAAACAACAGCATCTGTTTGTAATAAGCGGAGGTAATTGAATGAAAAATCTCGGATTTGGAATGATGAGACTGCCGGTCATCGGCGGAGACCCAACGAACTTCAATTATGAAGAACTCAATAAAATGGTCGACGCGTTCCTTGACGCAGGCTATAACTATTTCGACACAAGCTATGTATATCACAACGGAAAGAGTGAAGAGGCGACCCGCAAGGCCCTGGTGGAGAGACATCCGAGAGAGTCGTTCCGCGTCGCTACAAAATTCCCTTCGTTCATTCCTATGTCAGAAGAGGATGTAGAGAAGACATTCGCCCAGCAGCTTGAGAATCTGGGTGTGGAGTATATCGATTACTACCTGCTGCACAACCTGCAGACTGTATGGTACGACGGCATAGAAGGCACGGGCGACGGACTTTTCAACTCGGAGCATCTCTTTGACCATGCAAAGGGCTGGAAGGCCGCGGGAAAGATCAGACACCTCGGCATCTCCTTCCACTCATCACCGGCACTGCTCGACAGAGTTCTGAACGAGCATCCTGAGATCGAATTCGTACAGATCGCGCTCAATCCTATCGACTGGGACAGCGACTGGGTCGCCGCAAGGGAGTGCTACGAGATAATCCGCAGACACGGCAAGGAAGTCATCGTTATGGAAGCGGTAAAGGGCGGCAGACTCGCAAAGCTGCCGGCGGCTGCAGAGGATGTCCTCAAGGCAGTATGCCCTGACAAGTCGATCGCTTCGTGGTCGATCAGATTCGCTTCACAGCTTGAAGGAGTGATCGCTGTGCTCTCCGGTATGTCGACACTTGAGCAGGTAATGGACAACACCAAAACAGCCAATGAAGCAGAGCCTTTCAGCGAGGCTGAGACCGAAGCGCTGTGGAAGGCAATGGAGATCTACAGGGAGTGCACACCTTTCCCTCCTGCAGAACTCGAGAAGTACAGAGGCCTTACATGGAACGGCGTAGATGTATATTCGATCATGCAGGCATACAGCATCTGCCTTGTGCAGCCTGATCCGAGCTGCATCGATGACAACAACTACTTCAAGAACAAGCTTGCCGAGAACTCGCACCTTGACATCCACGGCGATCTGCCGCATCAGGAGGTCATCAGAGCGGACGGCATGAACGCGACATACATCGTTGATGAGGCAGTCGCGTACCTCAAGAGAAATACATTCTAGAAACTCAGAGAAAGAAGCCGATAACAAAACAAGATCCACCGGGACTTACCCGGTGGATCTTTTGTATCAGTTATTGCTGCCCGGCTTTGCAGGCGGATCTCCGCTAGGCGGATTTCCTCCAGGGCCGCCCTGTCCGCCGGCTTCACCGTCCGGCTTTGCAGGAAGGTTCCCATCCGGGGCGTTCCCGCCCATTGCTCCGTCAGGGGCGTCTGTTCCCGAACCGCTTCCGCTTGATGCGGCTGCGGTGATGTCAAAGGCTGTTCCTTCGCTTGCGGATCCTTCTGTGTATTCCTTGCCGTCAACGTACAGCTTGTGGCCGCTAAGATCGATAGCCGATCCTTTGCCGACCGTCAGTCCGCTTACATATGAGTCTGCCGTCAGTGTCCATGAGCTTCCGTCCTCGATCTCTACATATACATCACCCTTCTGGCCGTCTGTGTTGATGGCGCCTGTGAATACGGACTTGTCCTTCAGATACATGTTCAGTGTCGATACGTCATCAACGATGATGTTCCCGTCGATCACCTGGCCGCTGGCATTAAGGTTTACATGACCCCCGTTGGAACCCTCGTTGCCCCAGCCGGCTGCCTCTGCCCTGAGGAAATTGCCTTCAGCATCTTCGTTGGTGATCTCAACGCCGCTGAGCGAGATCTCTGTCGCTGTATTGTTTACGAAGAAGATGTCTCCGTTCTTATTTGTTATGCTTCCGCCGGTTGCGGTGAATGATGAAGTTCCCTCTGCAGCGTCGCCCGACATCGACTGGTAGATCATGACTGCCTGATAGTAATCTGACTTGTCGCCGTTCTTCGTGTTGTTGTCGGCAACCAGAGTGTCGTTGTTGAGGGTGACCGAATTCTTTCCTTCGACTACGATACCCTGCGATGCGGTGGATTCCATGTATGCGTCAGAGACCGTTATGTCTGCTGTCGAATAGACTACCGGGGATCCGGTGCCTGTCGTTTTGTAATAGCCGTTCGTTACATTGACCGTACCGCCGCCCCTGTCAGATCTGATGGCTGCCGATGAGTTGCCGGATGTGTTTATCGTGAGGTTGCTGGCGTTCATAGTGCCGCCGCCGGTAGTCATGACGCCTCCGGAGCAGTTGCCCTGTGTCTCGATGACTGAGTCGGAAATATTAACTGTTGTCCCTTCGCCGTATGAGAACACGGCATTGGCATGGGTACCGTTGGTCTCGATCAGGGAATCCTTTATGGTGAGCGTGCCGGACTCGGTTGCGAATATTGCTGAGTTTTCGCCGTAGAAGTCGGCCTCGTCTCCGTCAGCCTCGCCTGTCTTTGTGACTCCGATGTTGGAGTATTCGGCTTCTTCTCCGCTCGTTTCTATCGCGTGGCCGCCGTCTTCACTGTTTTCGATCGTCTCGTTTACAGTAATGTCTTCCTTTGTCAGGTAAGAAGCTGCTGCTGTATCGGCCTCCTGCCCCGCGCAGGCTGTCATGCCCGCGATCATCACCGCGGCAAGCGCGCCCGCAAATATCTTTTTTGCTTTGGAATTCAGTTTCATAGGGGGTTCTCCTTTTGCTTTCTTTATCTTACAGCTGAAGAATAACACGCGAACCTTAAATGTAACTAAAGCCTTCTGTAACTTCGTGATATACTTAAGTCAACAATTATCACTTTCAGGAGGTATTAATATAATGTCATGCACAACGGTGCTCGTCGGAAAGAAGGCGAGCAATGACGGTTCAACAATGATAGCAAGGACTGATGACGGCCACTTCGATGTCAAGAAGACGATAGTGGTGCTGCCGAAGGATCAGCCGCGTAAATATAAAAGCAAGATCTCGCATGTAGAGATCCCGCTGCCGGATGATCCTATGAGATATACGGCCAGCCCGAGCGTAGACGACAAGGAAGGCATCTGGGCGGCGACAGGTATCAACGAGGCGAATGTCGGCATGACAGCGACCGAGACGATCACCACGAATTCGAGAGTCCTGACCGCTGACCCGCTGGTAGAGCTGAAGCCGGCGAAGGGCAGAAAGAAGAAGGAGGTCCCGGGCGGAATAGGCGAAGAGGACATAGTCGTGCTGGTGCTCCCGTACATCAGAAGCGCCCGCGAAGGAGTGGAGAGGCTCGCATCGCTCCTTGAAGAATACGGCACTTATGAGTCCAACGGCATTGCGTTCAACGATGAAAACGAAGTCTGGTGGATGGAGACCATCGGCGGCCACCACTGGATCGCCACGAGGATCCCGGCAGACAGCGTAGTCATAAACCCTAACCAGTTCGGCACCGACAATTTCGATCTCGAGGACGCCCTCGGAAAGCAGAAAGACCACATGTGCTCGGCCGACATGAGGGAGTTCATAAAGGACAATCACCTCGATCTCAACCAGGACGGAAAGTTCAACCCGAGGGACATCTTCGGATCCCGCAGGGACATGGACCATATATACAACACGCCAAGAGCGTGGTTCATGGGCAGATACCTCGCGCCGCTCTCTCACAGCTGGGAAGGCGAGAACGCGGAGTTCGGCCCTGAAAGCGATGATATTCCGTGGTCGCTCGTCCCTGACAGAAAGGTCACCGCAGAGGACGTCCAGTATATGCTGTCGGGGCACTACCAGGGAACGCCGTACGATCCGTACAGCGGACGCGAGACAGGCATGAAGGGAATGTACCGCTCGATCGGAATCAACAGGACGGGCGTTACCTCGATCTGCCAGATAAGAGGAGAAGGTCCTGACGAGCTTAAGGGCATCGAGTGGATCTGCTACGGATCTACGACTTTCTCATGCTGGGTACCGGTATACACCAATGTTGCGAAGCTGCCTGACTATCTCAGCAAGGTCACGATGGACGTAACGACTGAGAACCTCTACTGGGCAGACCGCCTCATCGGCGCCATGGCAGACAAGAATTACGCTGACTGCGTGCAGAACATCGAGCGCTACCAGGATGCGGTCAATATCCGCGGCCTGCAGCTGATCCGCGAGTACGATGAGCGCATGGCTGAGTCCGGCGACTTCTCGCTGACCGAAGAAGCCAACAGGAAGATCTGCGAGATGGCAAAAGAAGAGACAGATAAAGCTCTGGGCAGGATACTCGACACATCGAGCAAGAAGATGAAGAACGGGTTCAACCTGGCAGATAACTAATATATTTCAAAAGAAAAATCAAAAAGAAAGGAGATGGGATCATTGGATTACAAGGTAAAACTTACCGATGAGCAGAAAGCCATACTCGAGGGATCGAAGGGTGAGACTCTGGCGAAGGTCATGGAATCGCTTGTAAGATATGGCGAGCTCTTCGGGGCAACAGAGATGGTGCCTATAAGCAGCAAGTTCAATCACCTCGTGACCTCGTTCGGCCTCAAGGCGCTCGGACCTGTTTATGAACTTATGGACAAGCTGCTCGAGGCAGGCGCTCCGTCGGGTCAGAAGTTCACTGTAGACCCTAAGCCGCTCGACAAAAACGTTCCGAGCAGCTTTGCGCAGGACGTCGTATTCAAGCTGTTTATGTACAGCAGACAGAAGGACTACGAAAAACAGCTGGCAGACCTCGGACTGCTGTCTGACAACGCGTTCACCTGCACCTGCTACATGGATGAGGTAGGCAACAAGCCGGGCTTCGGAGAGAGCCTCAGCTGGTCGGAATCCTCGGCTGTCGTATACGCCAACTCCGTACTCGGCGCAAGATGCAACAGAAACTCCGGCATCATCGACCTTATGGGATCGGTCATCGGATACGTGCCTAAGTTTGGCCTGCTGACCGACGAAGGCCGCAAGGCTGACTGGATCATCGAGGTCAAAACACAGAAGAAGCCTGAGGCGCAGCTGCTGGGTTCTGCCATAGGCATGAAGGTGATGGAGGACGTTCCGTATGTAAAGGGACTCGACAAGTGGCTCGGAAATGAACTCGACGACGAGGCCTGCACGTACCTTAAGGATTTCGGAGCGGCAACGGCTTCAAACGGCGCGGTCGGTCTTTATCACATCGATGGTCTCACTCCTGAGGCCGTCAAATACGGCGAGAAACTTATAAAGAAGGACGCGAAGGTCTACGTGGTAGATGATGAGGAGCTCGAAAGAGTCTACAGAGAGTATCCGGTCATCTGGAAGAACAAAGACGCTGACCCGAAGCTTTGCTTTATGGGATGCCCGCACATGAGCCTACAGCAGCTGAAGGACTGGACCGACAAGGTCGAGGCGGGACTTGCGAAGAGCGGAGCTGCGAAGGTCTCGGTACCTACGGTCTTTACCGCTGCGCCTGACGTTCTGGAGGCGTTTGCGAAGACCCCGTACGCCGACAGACTCAAGGCGACAGGTGTCATCACTTCGTATATCTGCCCGCTGATGTACATGAACAATCCTCTCAGCGAGAAGATGCCTGTCATTACATCAAGCAATAAGCTCAGGACATACACCTCGGCCCGCTTCTATACGGATGACGAGATACTCGAGCAGATAACTCAGAACAGGAAGGGAGGCAAAAGGAAATGAAATCATTTCAGGGACGCGTAGTCGCGCCGGGCAGGGTCTCTGCCGAGGCGCTGGTATCGCACGGCGGTCTTAACACTCTTGCCTCTTTCCAGAAAGCGCTCCAGTTTGGCGACAAGAATGCGACATGCGGAGACCAGAACAATCCGGACCTCTACGGAAAGCAGATGGCCGGAAAGGCGCTCTGCTTGCCGCAGACTATAGGTTCGACGACGGGCGGACTCGTACTTTACTGTGCATGCTCGATGGGTCGCCAGCCTGCGGCCATGCTCTTCTCAAAACCGATTGACTCGCTGGCAGCTGCCGGAGCAGTTCTGGCTGACGTATGGCTGGAAGACTCCAAGTCAAAGATGCCGGTCATCGATTCGCTCGGAGATGAGTTCCTCGATTACGTAAAGGACGGGATGAACATCATCATTCAGGAAGACGGCAAAGTGCTTGTAAGCGATCCGTTCTAAAGCAAACTAAAAGCGGCCTCCCGCGGGAGGCCGCATATTTTTTTATCCGAGAGGTATCTCCACTACCTCGGCCATCTTTACGAGCGTATGCTCGATCTGGCCTGAGATGTCTTCGACCATTTTGGCGGTTATCTCATCATTCTTTTCCTTCTCAAGGGACTCATAGAATGTCTCTTTTACATCTGCGCAGATGCTGTCCATGCGCATCTTGAAGGTGTTCTTCGGCACGAGCTTGCGTATTGCCTTCGGAATGTCGGCTGTGAGCAGCTTGTCCTGCATCTTGTCCTTGCCGAGAATGAGCACGACCGCCGAAGCGATGACACCTATGATAACACCCTCAGGACCTGCCATGAACGGGATAAGGTCGATAGCCGAGATCAGGATGGCTACGATCGCCGTTACTATCGAGTCGATGAGGAAGGTCATTTCCTCTACAGCGAAGATATTCTTGGCATCTACCTTTATATCGATATCATCGGCCGACAGGTATGAGCGAAGGCTCAGCGCTGTGTACGGTACTCTGTGCTTTATGCAGATAGGAACCGTGAGCGACTCGAGTTCTTCGATCACAGGCTTGAGCCAGGCAGTGATCGGCCCCGCAAGAAGTTCTCTGGTCTCATCCTTACGGAGAAATTCAGGGACCTCGGCCTGGAGTATGCTGTCAGTATCTGAAAGCTTGCTTATCTCGCCGTTTCTCCATCTGTCGAAAATAGGCATGGCTACCTGTTCGACTATAGGAGCAACGAGACAGTCGACGGCATCCCTGTAAAGGACAGGAATGTGTTTTTCGACTATTTCTTCGATGGCTGTCGACTTTATGAGCTGATCGAGATCTGCTCTGAACTCCTTGATATCCTCGTCTATACGGCCGCAGTACGCGAGACCGCGGGCGACTGAAAACTCAGGATCGTTCGCGGAGATCACCACGGCATCAGGGAAGACCTCGGAACACCAGTCCCTTATGGCCGCCAGCTTGCTGACTCCGCCGGTAAGGAAAATAAGCTCCGGCTGAGCTCCCGAAATATTTGCCTTGACGTCATTGAGCGACGCTATGAAGACCGACTTCCATGAGCGTCCGCCAAGCCACGGCGTGCGCTTGTTGATCAGCTGCTTCGCTATTGAGCTGTTCATCCTCAGGGTCAGCTTTACCGGACGGTCATAGTGGAGGACGATCGTCTCCTTGCAGTCGTGTGTGCTCCAGTAATCCTCGTCCGAATAGTATTTTTCCTTCAGCCTTCTGGCCGCAAATTCGGCATAATTCTTCCAGGCTTCGCTGGCCTCGAAAACAGCCTTTATCTTTTTGCGAGCGAGGCCTGATGCCTCGACCGATTCCTCGAGAAGTATCTCATCCATGATGCCGCCGCCAAGAACGACCTCGCCGGCAGTCTGCATTTCGACTTCCTTGCCTCCCATGATGTAGGCGAAATCGGTGGTCGAGGAGCCGATGTCCACAACAAGGACAGGCTTCGAAAGAATATCCACACCTATCTGAAGGTGCTTTGACTGGCAGGCGCTCACCATTGCAGCCCTGGATTCGGAGATTATGCGCGCAGGCGGGTAGCCGGCGCTCTCGAATATCTCGCGGTAATGCTCTCTGGAGTTGGCTTTCCATCCTGCCGGGCAGCCGATGTAGAACGAACAGTCCTCATTTTTTATGAGGTCTCCGGTGCCGTAGAGCTCGCCGAGGACTCCTGCCGCAAAACTCTTTACATCAGACGCGCTCGAGCGGTCCGTCAGGAATCTGCTCTTGAAGCGCAGCTTGCGCTTTATGACGTTGTCAGCGTAGCAGGCCTTTTCACCTATGAGGAGTTCGCCTGACGAGAGCTGCGCGTAAGCCGTAATAAAACTCTGCTCACCTACCACAGTGAGCATCTCAGGCACTACCTGATCTTCTTTGCTCAGCCTTGCGACTGCGCTTTCGGCATCGCCGAGGTCAAATCCGAAAAAACGATCCATCAGAAAACCTTTCTTCCGCTTACTCTGCTATTTGCCGGTCGAGGCCAGGCCCTTCCTGAGGAGCCCGCCCTGCGCCACCATGGCAGGACGGATGGTCGCTGCCTTGATTCCCGGCATCAGGTCGAAGTACTTTTCATTTTCCTTGCTGTAATCCACTACTTCTATCTGCTGCCTGTGCAGGAAGTACTTTATCTGTTCTATCTTCTCGAGGGCGTATTCAGGGTCACCGCTGTAGGACGCAGCCAGAAGATCCGAGAAGAGGTCGAGCTCTGCCGGAGTTACCGCTTTGCCCTCGATAGTGCCGGCCTTTTCGCGTTCACGCCAGCGCTCTGCCGCGCCTATCTCTTCAAGCGCCTGGTCAACAGACAGGATCGCAGTCCTGAAATTGCGGTAGACCTTATCGGCATCTATCTTTATCTCTACCTGGTGCTCTTTCTTCTTTTTGCTGTGCTTTGGACGGCCATACATGTAGCCTGAGAAATAAAGGGCGATCAGGCCGACGACCGAAGCACCTCCGTGGAGAAGGACCTCATTGCGTGATGCCGAGTCCGCCGCCACAAACTGCTCCATCAGAAGAGGCCCGAAACCGAAGACGCAGAGAGCCAGACCCAGTATAAGGAGGATAAGGAAGGAGATCTTGAAGGATCCCTCTTCGCTGCTGTCCCTTCCGCTCTCCCAGACTTTCATTTTGCCGTTGGAATCGATAAGAGGGAGCGAAAGCCTGACCGACTGCATCATATATGCCGCGGACTCTCTTTCGCGGTCACTCCCGCACTGCTCATTGTGCTTGAGAAGCAGCTTGTCTATCTCGTTTTCCAGTACGCGGATAGCCTTGTCTGCGGTGCCAGCGGCCGAGAGCGCGGTCAGCAGGCTGCTTTTATCTTTTTCCAGTAGATCTGTCATTTTCATAGTACATATACCCTTACGACGAAGTCGCTATATTTGATGAGAACATTATACGGCAAATTGCTTGGCTGCCGCAAGAATGGGCAAATCAAAGAGGGCGCGCCAGCGCCCTCCGGATCATTTGTTTTACTGAAGTTTTTATTGTATTATGCTGTGCTTTCCGTAAACAAGTATGTAAGCGATGATGCAGACCGGGATCGCCGCGATCACATCGATGAATGAGTGCTGCTTTACGAACATGACCGAGATGCTTATCATCACGACTGATGCGACGACAAAGGCTTTCCACCACCATGAAGCGTCTTTGTACTTGCACCATACCGTTCCGATGCCGATCGAGTATGCCACATGAAGCGACGGGCAGACTCCTGTCGGTGTGTCGAATGCGTATATGAAGCTCATCAGGTTGCAGAGGAAGCTGTCGTTCGGCATGACCTCCGGTCTGAGCATCTGCACGCTCGGATAGACGATGTACACTACCATCGCTATGGCCTGGGTTATCATGATGAATACCTGCAGCTCCTTGAACTTGCGGATATCATACAGAAGAAAATATCCCAGTGAGATGACTATAAGCGCATACCACCAGCAGTAGAACAGCAGAAAGTACTCGTTGAACGGGATCATGTCGTCAACGGCAGAATGCACTACATGGCAGGCAGATACCGGAATGAGGTTTTCCGTAATGAAATATAACGCAAAATATACCAGCCAGCCGCCAAGCAGCTTAAGGTGCTGGTATCTCGGTTGGTTGATAGCTGATAATCTGAATTTACTGTAGTCCCGTACTGGCTTTCTAAGCCCAAGTACATGAGTAAGAAATTCCATTTGAGTCAAACTCCTTGGTTATCGATTTGTTTGAAGGGTATTCACTCTTCGGTATATTCGGATACGGAACGACTTTGTGTTCCGGAAGATCCCTGGCTATAGCGGTCACGGCGTCCATCATTTCCCTGCTTATCCTTGCGCGCTCCTCTTCTGCCGGCGCAGATGAGTCATAGCGTACAGGCTTGCCGAAGTATACGGACTTGAGAGCGGGAGCTGTGTACATCGGGACAAAGCTCGGCTCTTCCTTATATCTCTTGTAATACATGCGGGCAACGTCAACAAAGTTCTCCTGGAACTCGCACACTATGTTGTTGTGCGGCACGTCGTGCTCCGGAAGTATCACGATGCGTGTGCCGCTTCGCATCTCGCGTACGCTGGTCCTGAAAGTCCCCATGATGCGGGAATCGTGATATACACCTATGCAGTCAGCGTTATTGAATATGCAGTATGCGGGCAGCGCGATAAGATACGACAGTATCTTAAAGAACCATTTTATATATGCCGGTTTGCATCCCCAGAAATCCCTGTATGAATAAGGCGGGATCTCTCTCAGGTGCATCATCTCTCCTGCGGTCCAGGTCTTGTGTTTTCCCGGGAAGTAGAGCTCGCAGGCGATAGGCGCGTTCATCTTGGCGTGGTTGCCCACTATGATGACCGGGCCTTCCGGGATCTTATCCGCGCCGATAAACTCGGTCTTCGGGTAGAAGAGCCGGACAAAAAACTTTATTATGCGGAAAACCGCGTAAGTAATTTTATCCTTCATGAACTAATACTCCACTTTCTTGCTCAGAGGCTTTTCGAGAAGCTCAGGCTCATTGAGCAGCTTCTTAAGAAGCGCGATAGACCTGGAGCAGTAGTAGCCGTCGGAAATGCGTTCGTCGACGGTCAGACCTATCTCGACGCTCATGCGCATCTCGGTATTGCCTTCCGCATCCGTGAAAGGCCGTTTCTTCATATCTCCTATTATGCAGAAGAGCGAGGTCGTTCCCCAGTTTGTAAGGTGGTGGTAGCCTGCGTGCAGCTTTATTGAACCCAGGTTTGCCAGCACAACAGAAGACTGGAACGGATCAGTAGCAATGACCGACTGAGGCATCATGCCGTGGCGGTCAAGGAATCTGGCGCCTGCTCCGAGCGCTTTCTTGAAAATAAGAGGAGTATGCTGGAGCAGGTCCATGCTTTCCGTCGACTGATCCTTGCCGTCTTTGCGGACGTAGGAAACCTGGCGGTAGATCTCGTTGTGGATATCATCAAGGGTGTCCTCCGGTTTGGAGTGGATGAATGCCAGGGCTTCTTCTCCGCTGTCCGAGAATATCTTCTTAATAGTGAAAGCCGCCGTAACTTCATTGCGCTGATACAGATTGTAATTTGCGTAGAAGCGGTTGAGCTGCGGCCTCAGGGTTATGGTCTTTAGAAGAGCCGTTACCATGATCTGGAAAAGATTGTACTTGTACTCATGACCTTCGGTATTCTTCTTTTCGAGATATGCCATCACATTGGTGAGGTCGATAGTTTCCGACATGAAAGCTTCGTTGTCACAACGGTTAGGGTACATCAGAGGCATTATGAAATGCATGGAGTCAATGTCCCTTACAAGCTTTGCGTCGCGTCTGTCGCCCCAGCGTCTTCTGTCTGCTTTATTTCTCATGACCTGTGTTCTTAAGCCCTTTCTTTGCTGTATTTTCCGATATTTCTCAGGACGCGAACCATTATACATAATAGAAAAATGTGATACAATTATTTCGTATTTATCTGAAACAGTGAGGTCAAAATATGTATCACATCAAGAACGACAAAAGGTGCATAAAGTCAGCGGCGCGGATAGGAGAGGCATTAAGGGAGCTTCTGACTGAAAAGCCGCTCAGCGAGATAACTGTCACTGACATACAGAAGAGGTCAGGCACCGGGCGGTCTACGTTTTACAGGCTGTTCGATAATACGGACGATGTGCTCCTTTATCTTGTCGAAGGGGAATTCCTTGACATGGTGAATGATTACAGGGAAATGGACTGGACCGACTTCACGGAGCACCTCATACGAAGCATAATGTCGGAGAGCCGCGTCATACTCAATGTGACTTCTTCAGGCAAGATGCATGTAATATCCAGAGCACTCAGAAATGATCTCACGCAGGTGGCCGAAGCGGACAGCTATAAGATTGATAATCTGTCAAGATATATGATCGCGGTCTTCATAGGAGGATGCATTTCGCTGGTGACCACATGGGATGAGACCGGAAGGGAAGAATCCGTGGATGAGCTTGCGAGAATGATGAGAAAGGCGTTCGATTACAAGGCAATAGAGGAGATACTTACAAGACCTGCTAAGCAGGAAAGGAAAGGCGACGGCAGGCAGTGAACAGATCGGCAGAAGTACAGAAGGAAAAAACAAGCGGCAGCAGATACGGAAGTGTGCTGCAGAAGCTGGCCCTTGTCATATGGGTCGCCCTCATAGTATTTGCGTTTATAAACCGCGACAAGATAACACCTGAAGCTATTGCTTCGTATGAACCGCAGAATCTGCTGCTGGCAGTGCTCATGATGATGGGGCTGTTTGCGCTTAAGACTCTGTCTGTAGTCTTCTATTCGGGACTGCTGTTCACGGTATCCGGGATGCTCTTTGACCTCCCGGTGGCTATAGCCGTTAATATTGCCGGAGCACTGGTGATGCTCCTTGAAGGATACGGGATCGGACGCATGGGAGGCCAGCAGCTGGTCGAAGACCTCTCGAAAAAGTATCCGAAGTTTGGTGAGTTCACGGGACTGAAGGATTCCAACCCATTCCTGTTCGCGCTGCTTATAAGGACGCTCAAGGTGGTAAACTATGACCTCGGCAGTATGTATATGGGAGCTTCGGGAGTGAAGCTGCTGCCGTATCTGGGCGGCAGTCTCACCGCGCTGATTCCCGAACTGACACTATTTGCGCTGGCAGGGAGCGGGATAAGCAACATGAACGCGATTCCTGCGGTATATGCCGCTATTCTGTATGTCATCATGACGGCAGGTTCGATCCTTATACTCAGGCACATGATGAAGACCAAAAACTATCAGGAACAAAAGTGATCTTTTGTGTACCGCACGGTCGCCGAATATGGTAAACTCACATAGTGAATCAAGACGATCAAAAAGATAAAACATAAAAAAGGAAGAAGGAAGAGATACTAATGGCAAAAAACAGATACGGAAAAATGCAGGGAAACATGCAGTATAACCGTCCGTCCGGCGGCTATCAGAAGAACCTCTACAAGCAGCAGCTGAATACACAGGGCATCAAGGCGCCAAAGACTCTCGATCAGAAGAAGTTCAGAAATATCGCCATCGCAGCGGGAGTCGTATGGCTGCTTGCATCGATACTGCTTATCATGAAGCTCAGATGGTGGGGACTTCTTATTGCCCTGCTGATCGGAGTTGCAGTTGTAGGCGGAGGATACATCTTCCTGCAGAAGAAGGAAAGAGAGATAATCGGCTACTATAAAAAGATCGGCATGACAGAAGAGATGTACATCAAGGAGCTTAAGAAGAGAAACGCCGACAAGAAGCAGATAGACGCCGTAAGAAAGACCTGGAAGAAAGTGCAGGCAGAGCCGGTAGTCGGACCTGCAAGCGGCAAGAAAAAGAAATAGCTGACACCGGGGACGATTCTGGCTGTCAACAATAAAGATGCCGACAATAAAGACCCCGCACATCAGTGCGGGGTCTGTTTATTTGTCTTTCGACGTATTGACTGATGAATATCAGCGTCAGACTACTTTCCCTTTGCAGCCTTCTTTGCAGCCTTTGCTGCTTCGAGTCCGTCGTCGTATGCGCCTGATGTCTTTCTGTCCCAGAAGTCCTTTGTCTCTTTGGCAACGATTCCTGAGAGAGCGAAGAGAGCAACCAGGTTAGGGAATGCCATAAGACCGTTCATGAGGTCGGAGAAGTCCCAAACAACTCCGAGAGGCAGGAAAGGTCCGATAGCTACAGCGGCTACATACAGCCATCTGTAAGCTCTGATAGCACCCTTGTTGCCGTTTGTCAGATAGTCGAAGCATCTCTCAGCGTAGTAGTCCCAACCGAGGATAGTCGAGAATGCGAAGAGAGCGAGGCATGTAGCGAGGATGATGAATCCTACGATCTCTGGCCATGGGAATCCATTACCAAATGCCCACATTGTAACTTCTACGCCCTCGAGACCCTGCTCATGAGCACCTGTCATGACTACGCAGAGACCTGTCATTGTGCAGATAACGATAGTATCGAGGAATGTACCTGTCGAGGATACCATGCCCTGACGTACGCACTCCTTAGTCTGTGCAGCAGCAGCAGCGATAGGTGCCGAACCGAGACCGGCCTCGTTTGAGAAGATACCTCTCGCAACACCCTTCTGCAGTGCCAGGAGGAATGCTCCCATTGCTCCGCCTGCAGCAGCTCTGAGTCCGAATGCTCCTGCAACTACCTCAACGATAGCGTGGCCGAGGTTTCCGATGTTGAAGAAGAATACCAGGAGAGCCGATACTACGTAGATGACCATCATTGCAGGTACGATCCTCTCAGTTACCTGAGCGATTCTCTCGATACCGCCTACGATTACAGCGATCGTTCCGGCTGTGATGATGATCGTAGCGATGACCTTTACCCATGTAGCATCCTGTCCGAATGCTGTGAATGCGACCTTTGTAGCGCCGAGTGAGTCACCGACCTTGGAGATGGCGTTTACGATACCGTTAACCTGTGTGGATGTTCCGATACCGAGAGCTCCGGCGAGAGCTCCGAAGAGAGCGAACATCTTGCCGAGCCATTTCCACTTAGGACCCATACCTTTTTCAATGTAGTAGAAAGGTCCGCCGAGGATCGAGCCATCGTCCTTAACGTGTCTGTACTTAACAGCAAGAACACCCTCTGCGTATTTTGTAGCGATTCCGAAGAATGCCGCAAACTCCATCCAGAACAGAGCTCCAGGTCCGCCTGCCATGATAGCTGTGGATACACCTACGATGTTACCCGTACCTACTGTAGCAGCGAGAGCTGTTGTCAGAGCTCCGAAGCTGGATACGTCGCCCTCAGCGCCTTCCTCGTTGGTAACTGCGTACCTGAGGGATGTGCCGAGTCTTCTCTGAGGATGGAACTTGGTGCGTACAGACAGGAGAATACCGACTACGATGATGAGAACCATCATGACGGTACCCCAGACTAGTCCGTCCAGGTAGCTGATTAATTTACCAATGCTCATAAATACCTCCTTACAAACTCCAATAACATATTAAGAGATTGGTCGTACATGTCCGGGTCCATGAAAAGCAGAACACATAAATCCGGATTTATACATATAAATTCTAATGTGTTGGTTTTGTGATGTCAAACATAAACATCGTCAATAAATTGTCACTTTTCACTTGTCCGTCACAAAGCACTGATATTTCAAGGCTTTGATATTTCAACGCTTTTATTAAGTTTTTTTTAGAAACAAATTGTTTACGGACTGGCGATAGTGATAGAATAACTCAGTTATCTGCGGGATGAGGCCGGGGCATTGGAATACGATGCCCGCACCTGATCCCACCGGTCGCAAAAAGGCATGCCGCAAGGCATATTTTTCACCATGTGAACGGAGGGAAAAGAAAAAATGGAAGAAGGATACAGACCGTATCTTGAAAGCGCAGAAGACGTGCTTTCAAAAGCGGACTCCTCGGAAAAGGGTCTGCACGCGGCGGAAGCATCCGCCAGGCTCACCAAATACGGGCCAAACAAACTTATCGAAGCAAAAAAGAGAAGCAGCATTGCAAGGTTCTTTGACCAGATGAAGGATCCGATGATCCTCATCCTTCTCGCGGCTGCCGCTCTGTCGCTCATCACATCGCTGTACCAGCACGAGAATCCGTCAGATGTCTTCATTATATTATTCGTTGTAGTTCTCAACTCCGTGCTCGGAGTGATCCAGGAGAACAAGGCCGAAGAAGCCATCGCAGCTCTCAAGGAGATGACCGCGGCAAAGTCGAAGGTGCTGCGAGACGGACAGATCGTCACCATCGAGAGCGCCGGACTCGTCACAGGAGACGTAGTGGTGCTCGAAGCAGGCGACAGCATACCGGCTGACGGCCGCATCATAGAAGAAGCCTCTATGAAGGTCGAAGAAGCCGCACTTACCGGAGAATCGGTGCCTGTCACAAAAACAGCTGAGGCCATGGAGATCTCCGAGGGAGCAAAGGATGTGGCTCTCGCCGACAGACGCAATATGGTATACATGGGCAGCACTGTCGTTTACGGCAGAGGCAAGGCCGTCATAACCGGAACGGGAATGGATACCGAGATGGGCAAGATCGCCGACGCGCTCGCCCAGGCAGAGGAAGAGCTCACGCCGCTTCAGATAAAGCTGGCGCAGCTTTCGAAGATCCTCACAAAGCTGGTCCTCGGCATCTGTCTCTTTATCTTTGTGCTCGGAGTGATCAAGGCGGGCCGCCTCAGCATGGATGTCATGATCGACACCTTCATGCTGGCTATCTCGCTGGCCGTTGCCGCGATACCGGAGGGACTTGTAGCTGTAGTTACGATAGTCCTCTCGATCGGCGTCACAAAGATGTCGCACAGGAATGCGGTCATAAGGCGCCTTACCGCGGTAGAGACGCTGGGCTGTGCCCAGATAATCTGCTCTGACAAGACAGGAACACTTACGCAGAACAAAATGACGGTAGTGGACTACGCAGGCCACGACAGAGACCTGCTGGCTGCCGGAATGGCGCTTTGCTGCGATGCGGAGCTTAAGATAACAGACGGAACCGAAGAGGTCGTGGGCGAGCCTACAGAGGCTGCTCTTGTAGCATACTCATCTGTACAGAATCTGCCGAAGACCGAACTCGTAAAACTCTTCCCTCGTGTGGGGGAGGCTCCTTTCGACTCGGGCCGCAAGATGATGTCCACTGTTCACAAGAACAATGACATGGACGCTCCTGCAGGACTCGATACAGAACTCGATAAGCTCATCGCCAGGTCGGAGTACGTACAGTTCACAAAGGGTGCACCTGATGTAGTGCTGAGACATTGCTCTCATATACTCACAGACCACGGCATCGAGCCTATAACGGAAGACCTAGCCGCAAACGTAAAGAGAGACAACGCGAGAATGGCCGGAAAGGCCCTGAGAGTGCTTTCACTCGCAGCACGCGTCTACCATGAGAGACCGACCGACTTCTCTGATGAGGCTCTCGAGCAGGAACTCATCTTTGTAGGACTCACGGGAATGATCGACCCTATAAGGCCTGAGGTAAAGGCTGCTGTCGCGGAGTGCCGCACGGCAGGCATCAGACCTATCATGATCACCGGCGACCAGCTCGACACAGCCGTAGCCATCGGCAAAGACCTCGGCATCATTGAAAGCGCTGATGACGCCATCCTTGGTGCAGCTCTTGATGACATGAGCGATGAAGAGCTCCTCAACAAGGTTGGCACATACTCCGTTTACGCGAGGGTGCAGCCTGAGCATAAGGTAAGGATAGTTAAGGCATGGCGCGCCAGACAGATGGTCACAGCCATGACGGGAGACGGAGTCAACGACGCACCGGCTATCAAGTCGGCGGATATCGGCGTCGGCATGGGCATCACCGGAACGGATGTAACAAAGAATGTTGCAGATATGATCCTGGCTGACGACAACTTTGCGACGATAGTATCGGCTGTCGAAGAAGGCCGCAGGATCTACGCAAATATCAGGAAATGCATACAGTTCCTGCTTGCCACAAACATAAGTGAGGTGCTGTCGATACTCATCGCGACTATCCTCAACTTCACGATCCTGAAGCCGGCTCACCTGCTCTGGATCAACCTCATCACAGATTCGCTTCCTGCTCTTGCCCTCGGAATGGAAGAGGGCGAAGGCGATGCCATGAGGCAGCAGCCGAGAAGCGCGCGCGAAGGAGTGTTCGCGGGCGGAATGGACAGGGACATCCTGTACCAGGGAGCTGCCACAACATTGCTCGTTCTTATCGCATACTTTGTGGGCGAATTTATTGAGACCGGCCAGTGGCATATAGTTGCAAGCGATGACGGTATCACGATGGCATTCCTCACTATGTCGATGTGCGAGATTTTCCACTCGTTCAACATGAGATCGCGCAGACAGTCCATCTTTACTCTCTCGAGGCAGAACCTCTGGCTCTGGGGATCGGCGGCAATGGCCCTGCTCCTCACATCCGTGGTCATCGAGATACCTGCTCTGGCAGCGCTGTTTGAGTTTACGCCTATCAGCTTCAAAGAGTATGGCATTGCCATGGGTCTCGCGATACTCATAATACCTATCGTTGAAATTGTAAAGGCATTCCAGCGCGCGGCGGCAAGACGCAAGGGCGAGGAGCTGCGCAGCTGATATACAGTTAATGGAAGAAAAGAAGATCAACACGGAAGAAAACAGCAATAATATGCAGAAGCGCGATTCGGACAGGCTCGGCACCGAGCCCGTCCATTCGCTTTTGCTGAAGATGTCGGCGCCTCTCATGGTGTCGATGTTTGTAATGGCTCTGTACAATATCGTAGATTCCATCTTTCTCGGAATGTACAGCACGGACGCACTGACTGCCGTCTCCTACTGCTTTCCGTTCCAGAACCTGAATGCGGCATTCGGTATCGGAACGGCTGTCGGCATGAGCGCTCTGCTTTCCAGATATCTCGGAGCCAGGGAATACGACAGGGCAGACAAGGTTGCGCACAACGGTTTCATTCTTGTTGCCATAAACTACACTATATTCTTTATTGTCGGATGCCTCGCCGGCCCTATTATGAGGCTGATGACATCCGACAGCACCAATGCGCAGATAATCGCCGACGGAACGATATACCTCAGGATAACCCAGTGGCTCTCGTTCGCCCCTATGATACAGTCCATGTTTGAGAGACTGCTTCAGGGAACCGGCAAGACAAAATACATATTCTACATGCAGGTCGCAGGCACGCTGTTCAATGCAGTGGTAGACCCTATACTTATTTTCGGCCTCTTCGGACTCCCGAGGATGGGAGCAAAGGGAGCGGCTCTCGCCACCGTGTTCGGACAGCTTTTCGGCTGCGTGCTCGGACACATTTTCAATAAGAAATACAATAAGGAAGTCGCTCTTCATATCAGCAAGATAAGACCGCACCTTCGCACCATGAGGGAGATCTACAGGATCGCCATCCCTTCGATAGTGCTGCAGGCCATGGGCGCCGTGATGAACTTCAGCCTCAACAAGATCCTTTCGATGTTCTCAGACCTGGCGGTCACGACCTTCGGAGTTTATTTCAAGCTGCAGAGCTTCGTATTCATGCCTATCTTTGGCATGAACAACGGATCGGTGCCTATCATCGCGTACAACTACGGAGCTGACAGGCGCGACAGGCTTGAGCATACGATGAGCCTCGGAGTCAGATACGGCGTAGGGGTCATGTCGGTCGGCACGCTCATCTTCTGGCTCTTCCCAGAGCAGCTGATGGCGCTCTTCAGCGCACCGCCGGAGATGGTCTCGATGGGTATCGTCGCTCTTCACATCATGTCGCTAAACTTCCCGTTCGCGGGCTTCTGCATCATGAGAGGCGCAGCCTTCCAGGCGCTTGGAAAGAGCGTGTACAGCATGAACATCTCGATCATGAGGCAGCTGATCGTCATAATACCGTGTGCGTACATCTTCGCGAAGATAGGCGGAGTGGACATGGTATGGTGGGCTTTCCCGCTTGCAGAGATCGTTGGTGTTACAATGTCGATAATCTATACTAAGCGCATAAGAAAGACTATAATAAGTAAAATGACACCGCGGGATGCAGAGGGAAACGCTCTGCAGACGGAAGCATCCGTACAGTAACGGCTTATGGAAGAAAGATCTGCCAAAGAGCTCAAAAACGAATACAGAAAGCAGGCGCGCGAAAAACTGGCAGCCCTGACGGAAGAATACAGAAACGGCGCTTCGGCAGCGATAGCTTTGAATGCACTCAACATTCCTGAGATGAAAGAGAGCAAAAGGGCAGGATTCCTCGGATTGGGAAAAACCGAAAAAACCGTGCTTGCCTATTTCTCGGTCGGAAGCGAACCGTCCACGCTGGCGGTCATAAGCGAGCTTCTGAAGTCCGGCAAAAGAGTCTGCCTGCCGCTTTGCATCGATCTCGATGAAGAAGGACACAGAACGGACACCGTAGAAGCGATGGAAGCGAGACAGATCACGGGCTTTGATGATCTCGTTCCCGGAGCTTACGGGATACCTGCGCCAAAGGCAGATACAGTGCCCGTACCGCCTGAAGAGATAGATATAATCATACTGCCGTGCATATCGTGCGACAGGGAGTGCAACAGGATAGGACACGGCGCGGGATACTACGACAAATTCCTCAGCAAGACAGGAAAGGATTGCTTCACCATGGCGCTCTGCTATGAAGAGGCGATGCTTGACGATATACCGACCGAGCCGCATGACATGCCGGTCGACGCAGTAGTGACAGAGAAGATGGTCTACCGATGGCGTCCTTAAGGGGCACCGGGCCGGAAGTAGCCCGGATGAAAGGACACATCACAGACTGACAGTGCCGCAAAGCGGACGGGAATATATTAAAAGGAAAAGGAAGGACAATAATGGCTGAACAGAAGAAAAAGATAATGCTCACAGGCGACAGACCTACGGGCAGACTGCACATAGGACATTACGTAGGATCACTCAGACAGAGACTCGAGCTTCAGGACGATCCGAGCTATGAAAAAGTATTCGTCATGATCGCTGATGCTCAGGCGCTGACCGACAACTTCGACAATCCTGCGAAGGTAAGGGAAAGCGTTTTCCAGGTAGCGCTCGACTATCTCTCGGTAGGACTTGATCCTGCGAAGACACACATGTTTATCCAGTCAGAGGTGCCGCAGCTGCACGAACTGACCGTATACTATATGAACCTCGTTACGGTAAGCAGGGTGCAGAGAAACCCGACCGTAAAGTCCGAGCTCAAGCTGAGAGGCTTTGAGGGCGAGAGCGTACCAGTAGGATTCTTTACATATCCTATCAGCCAGGCCAGCGATATCACTGCATTCAAGGCAACTATCGTTCCGGTCGGCGAGGACCAGGAGCCTATGCTCGAGCAGTGCAGAGAGATCGTAAGAAGCTTCAACAGGCTGTACGGCAAGGAAGTACTGGTAGAGCCTGAAATCTATCTGCCATCCAACCAGGCATGCCTCAGACTCCCGGGCACAGACGGACAGGCAAAGATGTCGAAGTCGCTCGGAAACACTATCTACCTTTCGGACGACGAGGAGACACTGCGCAAGAAGGTAATGTCGATGTTCACAGATCCGGGACACCTCAGAGTTGAGGATCCGGGCAAGATCGAGGGCAACACGGTATTCACTTACCTCGACGCGTTCGTAAAGGAAGACTCCTTCGAGAAGTTCCTGCCTGAGTACAAGGACCTCGACGAGCTGAAGGCTCACTACCAGAGAGGCGGACTCGGCGACGTAAAGGTGAAGAAGTTCCTCTTCGCAGTCCTGAATGAGTTCCTGACTCCTATCAGGGAAAGAAGAGCGTACTTTGAGGCTCACCCTGAAGAGGTGATCGCGGCTCTGACCGAGGGTACCGAGGAGGCCAGAAAGACGGCGGCAGCAACTCTTGCCGATGTCAAGGAAGCCATGCAGATCGACTACTTCGAGAGATGGGAGAGAGAGTACAAATAGCGAAAGGCCATGAGGCTGTTGCCAACATGGACCGTAAGAAAAGATTCAAATATGTGCTTATAGCTGAGGGCGCCTTGATAGGTCTTATCACCGGCGCTCTTGTTTCGGTATTCAGACTGATGCTGAGCGGAGCTGATGTGCTGCGCGGAAGGCTGGCTGACTATGTGCACAGCGGCGGAGCGACAGCCGCGCTTGTTTGTGCGCTCATACTTTTCGCGATCGCGATAGCCGTTACCTGCCTGCTTGGATGGGAGCCGGACATCGCGGGCTCGGGAATACCGCAGGCAGAGGCAGAACTCAGAGGGCAGAAGGATATGAAATGGTGGCGTGTCATTGCCGCAAAGATGGCAGGCTGCGCGCTGGCTATAGGAGGCGGGCTCGCGCTGGGCCGGGAGGGGCCGAGCATTCAGCTCGGCTCGATGGTCGGCAAGGGATTCGCGAGGGCCGGCCATCGCCTGCTCACCGAGGAGCGCCTTCTTATAACCTGCGGAGCGGGAGCAGGCCTCTCGGCCGCTTTCGGAGCGCCGCTCGCGGGCGCGCTCTTCAGCCTTGAAGAGTTACACAGGAATTTCTCCGCAGAGGTACTTCTGACCACTATGGCGGCATCTGTTGCCGGCGATTTTGTGGCCGCAAATGTGCTTGGGCTCGAACCGGTATTTGGGCTCGAGATTTGGCACGGTCTGCCTCTGTCGCTTTACTGGGCAGTAGCGCTGCTCGGTTTGGTGCTCGGACTTCTGGGTGCTGTATATAACAGAAGCATAGAATTCATGCAGAACAGCTTTGAGCGTTTCGGAAAGGCTTTCGGAGCGTTCGGCTGCAGGCTGCTCGGAAAGAACGAGAGCGTAATAAAGGACGGTCTTCATCCGACTGTCCTGGCCTCGCGCCTCGCAAGGGGCGGCAGGATGCTCGCCGTGTTCTTCCTCGCTTACCTCCTCTTCTTCGTATATCCGGAGGCACTCGGAAGCGGCGGCGCGCTCGTCGGCAGGATAAGCCGCGGCGAATTCGCGCTCGGCGCCCTCGCCATACTCCTCATGATCAAATTCGTATTCTCGACGGCAAGCTTCGGCTCGGGCGCGCCCGGCGGCATATTCCTGCCGCTCCTGGTGCTCGGCGCGGTCACGGGCGGTCTCTTCTGCAGGCTGCTCGGCGCGGCCGGCATAGATCAGAGCTATATTGGAGCCTTTGTCGTCATATCAATGGCCGGCGCCTTCGCAGCCATAGTCAGGGCGCCCGTGACGGGCGTGGTCCTGATCACAGAGATGACAGGTGACTTTACCTCTCTGCTGCCGCTCGTGCTCACTTCGCTTATTGCCTATGTGACAGCTGAGGCTCTGGGAACAAAACCTATATATACCCAGCTTCTGGAAAGAAGCAGCAAAAGCAGAAGCGCCGCTGCCGCAAGGACGGGCAGCTATATGGGCGCGCTGTCTGCGCTTCACGACAGAAAGACAGTGATAGAGGCAGAAGTGGATGTGGGCTCACGGATGGACGGCGGGCATGTATCCGATTTCGGCCTTCCTCTCGGCACGCTCATCGTGTCGGTCACGCGCGGAGGTATAGAGATAATCCCTGACGGCAATACCATCCTAAGGGCAGGAGATGAGCTTGAGATACTCACAAGGGAGAGCGATCTTCAGGATGTCGAGAGCATGATAGACGGCGCCTGCCGCGTTATTACAAACTGAGCGCAGAAAATTGGTAAACAATCTTCACAGATTCATCGAATATCGAAACTGATACGGTGCTACAATTCCTTTGTACGGTCAGATGCATTCATCATAAAGTGTTAAGAGCGCGGCGCTGCATGCGCACACGGCATCGGGATAAAGTATCATGATCAGAAGAGTTACAGGAATATATTACAGCCCTGTCGGAGGCACGGCCATAATGACCGATAGGCTGGCAAAGAGAATAGGAAAGCTTCTCAGTGACAGCAGCTCTGAAGAGATAAGCGTCGAGTGCTGCGATCTCCTGAGGGACGATTTGTCCGGCATGACCATAGATGACGAGACCATCGTCGTCATCGGCATGCCTGTTTACGTGGGAAAAATACCTCTGCCTGCGATCGAAGCTATAAAGCAGATAAGCGGGAACGGCGCGATGACTGTAGCTGCGGTCTCGTATGGCGGCAGGTCGTACGGGAATGCGCTCTTCGAACTCAAGACTATAGCTGAGGATCTCGGATTCAAGCTGGTAGGTGCCGGAGCGTTCCTCATAAGCTACATGGCGATACGTGGAAGCTCCAACAGCATGAATCCGTCCCTTGATCTTGATTCCATGGGGGATTTCAGCCGCGCAGTATCAGATAAGATCAAAAGGCTTTCAGGCACTGAGATAGAAGAATTCAGGATGAAGCCTGCGCCTGTGGAGGTAAACGGCAGGATGCCTGTCCACAAGATAAGCCGGCTTTCCCCAAGAGCTGCGGAGATAGCGCAGAAAGTCTTTGAGAGAATAAGCCTGGTGCGCAGAAGTTCGGAGTGGTTCCTCTAGATTGTATACAAAATACCCTTAAATAAGGCAAAAACAGCATATGATGTGCTGCGGCCCGGTAAATGGCATATATGGACGCCTTCAGAATAGAAGGCGTCTTTTTTAGTATGACGGGCATGCCGTCAGTCTGTGGTGAAAGTCCACAAGGGGCGTAGTTGCCGACGAACCCCATAGCGACTTGCAAGGTTTGCATCGTGAGGTGCAGGCGAGAGGAAGCAATAGCGAAATCG
>Ga0256405_10002550_pt1 | contig 41315 bp, 45 predicted proteins | sample RumenRJG_02DNA_FD_189096 | JGI IMG/M metagenome (GOLD analysis project Ga0256405, IMG submission 189096) | Bovine rumen microbial communities from Lethbridge, Alberta, Canada - RJG_02 | ecosystem: Host-associated > Mammals > Digestive system > Stomach > Rumen | place: Canada: Alberta... | reverse complement strand
TGATTTTCTTCTGATATCTTTTTTTACTGTTCTGTTTAGAGATTCTGATGAAGCTTTGTAATAATCAGCTACAACTTGTGAAAATAATTGGTGTGCCATTTACTTGCCTCTCTTAAATCTCTCTTACCTTTATATAAAGTAAATCTATGTTAAAAAATTGCTCTTTTTATCGCATAAAAATTCACATTTCTTAATAATACGTCCAAATGAACTATGCAGACCGACTTCCAGCCCGCAACAAGAAATGCTGTTATTTTAATATAATTTTCCTTATATTTATTTAAGTTTTTTTCTCTAAATAAATTGCCTTTTAATCTATTACTGCGTTTGAGAGTTCTGTTGGGCAAGAATACCCAATCTACAATTTTCTCAAAAAATATTTTCCAACCATTATTGAGTAAACAATAAATGTTTGCGAAAGGATGTCAAACTGTGCATTGTTTGAGTGTAACGAGTTTGCACAGTTTAGCTTGAGCAATACAATTTATTAGTTTATGAAATACCGGTTGGCAGTTTCTTTTGGTTCTGTTTCTTTGCTGTCAAAGAAATAGAACATAAAAAATTACATTTGTTTTTTTTCAAATTCCGTTAATAATTCGGAAAGTGTAAGTTTAAAACCTTTTGCTATTTTTATTAAAACACCCATTTTTATATCTTGTTTTAAATTTTCAATTCTACTTAATATAGCAGGTTCTATATCGTTTTCAATCGCAAATTTATTTAATGTTATTCCTGCTAATTTTCTTTTATTTTTTATAAATTTTCCAAATTCATTGTATTGCATTTTCTCAATTATGAGTTGGGCAAAAATATCCAAACTACAATTTTTAAAAAAGTTCTTTTATATCTATATCTAATGCTTTAGCTATTTTATACAATTTTGAAATTTTAAAATCATACTCAGCTCTTTCAATCATACCCATATACGAACCGGAAAAATTACATGAAAACGCAACCTCTTCTCTGGAAAGGTTTTTACTTTCTCTAATTTCTCTAATTCGTTTGCCCAGTTGTTTTCTAAATTCCAAAACCATATTAATATTTTGCGTTCACAAGCAGGACTTGTCCACAAGTGGGGCTTGTGATATTATTTTTTAGAGGTAATTAAAATGGAAAAAATTTTAAAAAAAACTATACTTATAGACTTAGACGGTGTGTTAAATACTTATGACGGTAAATATGATAAAGATTATATTCCGCCTATCAAAGACAGTGCTTTTGATTTTATTAAAAATCTATCTCATAAATTTAAAGTCGTTATTTTTACGACAAGAAATTCCATGCTTGTTTATAAATGGGTTGTAGAAAACGGTATTGATAAGTATATTGATAATGTAACTAACGTCAAAGAACCTGCTTACTTAATTATTGATGACAGATGTATAAATTTTAACGGTAATTTTGATGATTTACAAAACAAAATTAATAATTTTAGTGTTTGGTACAAAAAATAAATTCTTACTTTAAAAAATTTTTTTATTTGAATGTTATTTATAAGATATTTATTAAATATTAAATAAAAATAAATTTTTATCTTTTTTTATAAAAAATCATTTATATTATAAATAGGAGATAAAACTTTATGATAAATTTTGACAAACTGACTAATTATTCACAAGAAATAATTTCATCTGCAAGTGCAGAAATGAATTCTCACAAAAATACTCAAATCGAACCTGAGCATATTTTACTTGCAATGGTAAAAGATAAAGGTATTGCAAGAGATTATTTAACGGAATTAAAACTGATAAATGAAAATTTTTTAGGTGCTTTATCTACAATGATTTCAAATTTTCCAACTTTATCTTCTGTAAATAATACTCAAAAATTATATTTATCTGATGATACAATTAAACTTTTAGATATTGCTGATTTAACATGTTCGGAATTAAAAGATGAGTTTATTTCAATAGAACATATTTTACTGGGAATGACAAAATTAGATAACTCAAATATTCAGCGTCTTTTAAGTAATCATAAAGTAAATACATCAACTGTTTTAAACGTAATGAAAAAAATAAGAGGTAATAAAAAAGTGGACAACAAAAATGCAGAAGAAAATATGAAAGCATTAGAAAAATTTTCAACAGATTTAACCGAACTTGCACGTAAAGGGAAGTTAGATCCGGTAATAGGCAGAGATGAAGAAGTAAGAAGAATTATACAAGTATTAAATAGAAGAACAAAAAATAACCCTGTATTAATCGGAGAACCGGGTGTTGGTAAAACAGCAATTATTGAAGGTTTAGCTCAACGTATAGTTCGAGGAGATGTTCCAGAAAGTTTGAAAAATGTAAAATTAATTTCTTTAGACCTAGGAGCTTTGGTTGCCGGTGCTAAATTTAGAGGAGAATTTGAAGAACGTTTAAAAGCGGTATTAAAAGAAGTAGAATCTTCAAATGGTGAAATAGTAATGTTTATTGATGAATTGCACACAGTAGTCGGAGCAGGTGCAACAGAAGGGTCTATGGATGCAGGAAACCTTTTAAAACCAATGCTTGCAAGAGGGGTTTTAAGAACAATAGGTGCAACAACAATTAATGAATATAGAAAATATATTGAAAAAGATCCTGCTTTGGAAAGAAGATTTCAACCTGTAATGGTTGATGAACCATCTGTAGAAGATACTATAAGTATATTAAGAGGATTAAAAGAAAAATATGAAGTTCATCATGGAGTTAGAATTCTTGATAGTGCTTTAATTCAGGCTGCAAAACTTTCGGATAGATACATAACCGATAGATTTCTTCCTGATAAAGCAATTGATTTAATTGATGAAGCAGCTTCTTCTTTACGTATAGAGATAGATTCTATGCCGGAAGAAATAGATACAATGGCAAGACAAAAAATACAACTTGAAATTGAACGAGAAGCTTTAAAAAAAGAAGAATCAAATCCTGATTGTGAAGAAAAAATTGAAGAAATTTCAAAAGAAATTTCTGATTTAGAGTCAAAAATTTCTGTTTTAAAAGAACAATGGAACAAAGAAAAAACATTAATTACAGGTGAAGCTTCAATAAAGGAAGAAATTGAAAAAGTAAAAATAGAAATCGAAAAAGCTGAAAGAAATACAGATTTGCAAAGAGCCGCAGAACTTAAATACGGCAAATTAATGCAATTGCAAAAACAATTAAACGAAATTCAAGGAGCAGATAAAAAAGAAAATCAACTTTTAAAAGAAGAAATAGACGGAGATGATATTGCAGAAGTTGTAAGCAAATGGACAGGAATTCCAATAAATAAGCTTGTTGAAAGTGAAATGCAAAAACTTCTTTCAATGGAAGATGTATTACATAAACGTTTAATTGGTCAAGACGAGGCCGTAATATCAGTTTCAGATGCAATACGTCGTGCTCGTTCAGGTTTGAAAGACCCAAAACGACCAATAGGAACATTTATATTTTTAGGGCCTACAGGTGTAGGTAAAACTGAACTTGCGAAAGCTTTAGCAGAATTTATGTTCAACGATGAAGATGCATTAATAAGAATTGATATGTCAGAATACATGGAAAAACATAATGTTGCAAGATTAGTTGGAGCACCTCCGGGATATGTCGGATACGAAGAAGGCGGACAATTAACCGAAGCTGTCAGAAGAAAACCATATTCTGTTGTTCTTTTTGATGAAATTGAAAAAGCTCATCCGGATGTGTTTAATTTAATGCTTCAAATTTTTGATGATGGCAGATTAACAGATTCTAAAGGAAGAACTGTTGATTTTAAAAATACTGTCATTATTATGACAAGTAATATCGGAAGTGAAATAATATTAGAAGATTCTATCGAAATGAGTAATTTTGATGAAACTAAAGAAAAAGTTTTGAATATTCTAAAAGACAGATTTAAACCTGAATTTTTAAATCGTGTTGACGAAACTATATTCTTTAAAGCTTTAACTCTTACTGATTTAGCAAAAATTGTAGATATTCAAACCGAATATTTGAGAAAATTATTGAAAGAACAAGAAATAACTATTGAAATGACTGATGATGCTAAAGAATTACTTGCAACACAAGGATTTAATCCAATTTATGGAGCAAGACCATTAAAAAGAGTTATTCGTCAATTAGTTGAAAATCCTTTATCAAAAATGATTTTGGCACAAAAATTCCATAAAGGTGATAATTTAAAAATAGATGTTGTAAATGATGAAATAACATTTAGTAAAAAATAATTTAAATATCTATAAAAATAGCAAAGATGATAAATTTATCATCTTTGCTATTTTATTGTAATCTTTCTTACTTACATTTAATTAATTATTAACAAATAACATATTTCCACCACTTGGAAGTTTTGGTTGACCAGATATTATTCCTTATGCTATTCTATCAGCAAATTGCATAAGTGAGTTTATAAAACCTTGAGTAACCCTGTTTTTTCCGTTATCCATCCCTGAAACAAAATTATCAAAAGATGATGAATCAACCGTTTCAAAAACTACTTTGTCAACTAATTCCGGTGTTTTGAGCTGTTGACGAGAATTGTTAACATGATGGGATCTAAGTTCTCTGTTTAAATTTAATTTGATTTGAGATTGAAATTTTCTTGATACATTACTAATACCCATAAAATACTCCTTATTACCTAACAATTTTCATGTCGGTAATAGGATTAAAAAGCTTTAGTATTCCCATCCCATCATATCATATAGAGGATTATACCTGAGTTTCAGCCATTTTAAATTCAAGTTTACAAAAATTTATAATATTACAAAAACCTAACAATACTCACTACCAAAAAATTTATTTAATAATTTTAAGACATAAATCTTCAAATACATTTTGAGGGTTTATGTTTAATTGTATTTGTTTCTTAGCTGTTTCTATTTCTCTTACATCGTCAATTAATTTATAAACAATTTGTTTATTTTCATTATTATTTTTTATTAAACAGAGAATATATTTTTGAATGCTTTCTAAAACTTCCAGTGGTGTACTATTTTTAGAAAGGTCAAATAAATCACTTGCAATATCAAAAACTTTTTGTCTTTCAAAAGTAAAATAATCTTCAAAAACATTTGAAATTAAAGAATAATCATATTGTTCAATATTAAAAGATGGAACAAAAAAAGCCATACATCTTGATTGAATAGTTTGTAATATATCATTTTTCTCTCTTGTAAGAAAAATAAATGTTGTATTTCGTGGAGGTTCTTCTATGGTTTTTAAAAGAGCATTTGCAGTCTCTTCCTGAAAATTGAGCTTATTTAATCCCAAAACCTCACCGTCATTACCTTTGTCGCAAAAGATAAAAACTCTGTGATAATCACTTGTCGTTGTAAGTGAAGATTTTACCATTTGAGCTTGTTTTAAAGAAATTACTGTTTTTGATGTATCATCTTCTGTTTTGTAATCAATTTTTGAAACCGTAATAACAGCAGGATGTTCATGAGAATCAATCCATCTGCAATTTTGACAATTACAAAATTCGTTAAAATCCTCTTTTTTTTCACAATTAAGCATTTTTGCTATATATAAAGCTAAATCATATTGTGATTTAAAATCACTGCCATATAATAAAATACTTTGAAAAACAGAATAATTACTACTGTTTTTTGCTTGAAGAAAATATTTTGTTAAAAAAGGATATTTATCCGATAATTGCATACTCTATAACCTCTTTTGTATCTAAAGTTTGTCCTGATTTTATCTTATATTCTGCTTCAAGTAATTTTTGTTTTAATCTTATCATATCTTTTAAAGAATGTTTTTTCATTTTTTGAATATTATTTTTTACAACAAATTCATGCATTCCCGTAAGTCGAGAAATTTCTAACAAAGATTTTGTTTTTTCATTTAATTTAATTAAAATCCATTTTCTAAGCATTGTTTGCAAAGCACTTAAAATTTCTAATTCATGTTTTTTTGAAAGAAGTTTTCTATACTCTATAATTGCAGAATCAATATTTCCTGTCATTATAAAATCCGTAAATGAAAATAAATCTTCATTGGTAATACAAATAGATTTTACATCCTCTTTTAAAACATTTTTTTTTGGATATACAGCAAGTTTTAATTTTTCAAGTTCGTTAGCTAGTTCTCGCAAATTATTTCCTATTTGTTCAATTAATGTTATTGCTGCATTATATTCAACTTTTATTTCTAAATTTTTTGAATATTGATTAATCCATGCAATTATTTCATCTGTTTTGTAAGTTTTAATTATAGGATATTCTTTAGGATTATATTTTGATAAAATTTTAAAGATTTTTTTTCTGGAATCTAATTTTTTATTTTCATTTCTTGGTAAAATTGCCGTAAAAATAATGTCCACTTCTTCAGAAACAAGAGATAACGCTTCTTCAATCTGTTTATTTTGACTATCTTCAAAAGATTTTGAAAAATACTCAAGACAATTAATAACAATAAGCATTTTACCAAACATCATTGGTGTTGTACGAAGAATAGATATTAAATCAACAAAAGACGGATTATCATAAGATTTAAAATTCATCGCACTAAAATTTTTATCAAGATGTTTCTTTTTTTCATTTATGGCTTGTTCAATATTATAATCTTCATCACCATAATAAAAATAAATACTCATAAAAACCTAAGAATCCATTAATAAAGATGAACCTATAACACCTGCTGTATTACCAAGTTCTGCCGGTACTATTTCAACAGATTCCCTTGCAATTTTCATTGCTCTTTCATTAATTGTTTCTCTAATAGGATTAAATAATAAATCTCCTGCGGCAGAAACACCGCCACCAATAATAACTTTTTCAGGATTTAAAAGATTTATAACACTTGATAAACCTATACCAATATAATGACCTATTTGTTTAAAAATTTGTCTTGCAACAGCATCTCCTTCTTCTGCAGCTTTAGAAACAATATAAGGAGTAATTTCCGAACCATTAGCCATTTCTCTATACATAGTAGATTTACCGCCTTTAATATATTCTTCTGCCATTGCAACAATACTTGGGCCCGAAGCATAAGCTTCAAAACAACCAAAATCACCACATCCACACAATGGGCCATCATTCATAGATAATTTTATATGACCGATTTCTCCTGCGGCATTACTTGCTCCTCTAACTAATTTTCCATTAATAACAAGACCTGAACCAATACCTGTTCCAACTGTTATACAAACAAGGTTTTCAGCACCTTTTCCTGCTCCGTATTTTAATTCTCCCAATGTCGCACATCTTACATCATTATCAATAAACGCAGGTATTCCAAATTCTGATTTTATAATATCTGCTATTTCAACATTATTCCATCCAGGAACATTTGTTGAATTTCTTACTATACCTTTTTTATAATCAATTTGTCCCGGAAAACCAAATCCTATTGATTCTATATTACTTTTAGATGATTTTGTTTCATTCATTAAATCATTAATTGCCTGTTTAATATTTGAAATGGTATAAACATAACCCATTTCCGCACGTGTAGGAAAAGTATTTGAATATAAAATTTCACCTTTATTTGAAATTAAAGCTATCTTAATATTCGTACCGCCAACATCTATTCCTATTCTGTTATTTTTCATACTGAAACCTCTTTCTTATTTAATATAATGATAAAATAAAGTTGGAAAATATTAAACTAAAATTAAGTATTTTTACAAGAAAATTTTTATTATTGATGTATGAATAAATTTGAAGAAAAAAAAATATTAGAAAACTTTGGTTTTAATTTAAAAATAAAAAGAATTAAATTAAGACTTTCTCAAGAACAACTTGCAGAAAAAACAGGAGTAAGTAAATCCTACGTTAGTAATACCGAATTAGGAAAATATAATATTTCTTTTATGAATGCCTATAGACTTTCAAGAGCTGTAAATAAATCTATTGAAGATTTATTGAATGATAATAATTAAAAATAATAAAATTAAATTTATTTTTTACTTAAGTGGCTTTGAATTTACAGAATTCCACTTTCTGTAAAAAGATGCTAATATTGCACCTGAAATATTATGCCAAACAGAAAAAACAGCTCCCGGAACGGTAGCCATTGGTAGTGCAGAAAAAGCTGTATTTGCAATACTTGTTGCTAATCCGGAATTTTGCATTCCTATTTCTATAGAAAAAGCTTTTATTTTTTCCGGTGTCATTTTTAATATTTTTCCAAGTATAAATCCACTTAAATATCCTAATAAATTATGTAAAATAACAACACAAAGTATTAAAATACCACTTGTATATATTTTTTGTGCATTATGTGATACAACTGCAGCAACTATCATACATATTGCAAATACTGATATTACGGGCAATATATCAATTACTTTTTTAGTAAAATTATTGAAAAACTTATTAATAATAAAACCAAGTATTATTGGTATTAAAATTACATTAATAATTCCTAAAAACATGCTCATAATATCAACTTTAACAGTAGTATTAAGCAATAAAAAAGTAATAAGCGGAGTTAAAATAGGTGCTAATAAGGTATTTATACTTGTCATACAAACTGATAGTGCAATATCTCCTTTTGAAAAATAAGTTATAACGTTACTTGAAGTACCACCAGGGCAAGTACCAACTAAAACAACACCTGCCGTAAGAGCTGCATCAAGATTAAAAATATAAGATATACCAAATGCTATTAATGGCATTACTGTATATTGACCTATTACTCCTAATATAACTTCTTTTGGTTTTGTAAAAACTAAAACAAAATCTTTTGGATTTAAAGTTAGTCCCATTCCAAACATTATTATCATTAATAAATAATTTATCCAAGAAGTTTTAATCCAAAGAGATGTTTTTGGAACTAATAAAGAAATTATGGCTATGACTAGTACAATTATAGCCATATATTTTACAAATATATTTTTTAACTTTGTCATTAATATTTATAATACATTAAAAAAATTCTATCTAAAAAGGCTTTGATAAAAAATCAAAGCCTTTTTATTAAATATTTTTTATTTTTTTATTTTGTTAATTCATCTGCAAGAGGTGATTCAACAACACCATTTAGAGTTTTATTAACTTCTTTCAATTTTGCTGCGATTGTTTCATTTTTTTCACCCCATTCAAAGTTTTTGTTAACATACTCTTCAGCTTTTTTAATATCTCCTGATAATTGAACTTCAATAATTTCTGTTAACATTTTCTTTGCAGTAGGAACCATTTTTTCTAAGTTAACTTCAATTTTACCATCTTTATTAACATCAATAGCTCCTTCTTTCATAAAGTAATTTGCCTGCATTACAGAACGAACTCTATGTGCCTGATCCATTGTTGGTTTTGATTTCAAGAATGTATTTGTTGCAAAGTTTACTAAAATTTGATCTTTTTGTTCTTTTGTATACATTCCTTGTTCCACTAAATCATCCAAGAATGATAATGAACCCATATCTGCTTTATTTTCTTCAATTATATTTCTATATTTTCCTAAACCTGCATCACAATTATCTTTTGGTCCAAGAGAGTGTGCATTTTCATGACCAATTGTAAACCAGTGATCTGCTTCTTCATTATATAATTTATGGAATTTTGGATCTAATACAGCATCTAATTTCTTTTGAATTTTTTCTGTTTGAGAAGTACTTCTGATTTGTCTATGGTAAACATTTCTTCTTCCTCCGCCTATTTGTAACGACATTTTATCTCCGTTAGGCAAGTTTTCTGCTAAAGTTACACCTCCTCTGTATGCACCTCCATCACCTGTTAATGCTACTAAATCAACATCTACCATTGTTTGTTTAGCATCTCCGTCGCCTGTTATTGTTTGTGTATATTTATCTGCTAAAGGCATTTTTTCTGCTAACATTGGTAAATATTTTTTTATTGCTAATAAATCATCTGTTCCTTTTTTGTTTACAATACCTACACGACAGCCTAAAGAATCTTTTGATTGAGGAACTATTCCTGCTTCATCCAATAATTTTGATAATTTTGAATTTTCTACAACAGAACCTGTCATTCTATCTGCATATTGTTCTCTTGTAATTGTATATTCTAATGGTGTATCTTGAAGTTCTGCCCATTTTTTGTCTGCTACTGCATCTAACATTGGATCTGCTGTTCTCAAAGCTTTTGCTTGTAGTTTTAAATATTCATTAAAATCTTTATTTGTAGATGTTTCTGCTGCTTTATCCAATTCATCTGCTATTTGACTAAATTCTTCTTTGAATTTATCACAATAATCAACTGCTTTTAATTTATCTCCATCTCTTTCTACAATTGATCTTTGATTTAATATTTTACCAACTTCTTCTTTTTCTCCATTTTCTAACATTTTTATTAAAATATTATGAAATTCTTCTTTTTCTAAATCTGCAGGATAGAAAGCTTTTCCCGGTAAATCTTTTTGACCTTTTGCAAGAGTTACCATATTTGATTCCATATCTATTCCTGAAATACCTTTTTGTGCATTAAATATTTTTAATGACATTTCAGCATTTTTATTTCCTTTAGATGTTTCTTTTTCAAGATAATCTTTAAATGCCAAATTATTTTCATTATCCATCTTCATATAAACTGTATCCATTATTTTTGCAGTTTTTGCAAGATGTTTTAAAGCTTGTTTATCACCTTCCGCTAAACTTGCGTATTCTTTTGAATCAGGTTTTAACAATACTTTTGGTGCTAAAAAATCTTTATTTGTTCTTTTTTCTAATTCTTCTGTTGATAAATTTAATTCAAATTTTGGTGTTGACTTAACTATGCCTGCTTTATTTATCGCAGCTGATGCTTCTAATTTATTCATCATTGCTGCTGAATTATCTTTAAATTCTGTTTTTAATTCTGCTTTTTCTTCTGTTTTTGTTTGAACTTTTGGTGCTGATACTTTGTTTACATTAACGTTATTGTTTACGTTTGGCATCTTTATATTCCTTTCATTTTATTATTTGTGGTTTAATTATACTACAATGTTAATAATTTTGTAATATTTTTATTAAATTTTTTTTATTTTATCCTTTTATATCAATTAAATTACCTGTTTTATCAGCTTCGGATACTGCTTTTGAAACAGTTTCAAAATCATTATTTACAAGATAATTTATTTTTTTTCCTAAATAATTATTTTGAGCATCATCATCTATTAGATTTATTCTTGTAAAAGCTCCAAACGAACTTTTTTCAACACTTTTAATATATCTTGTATTAATCATTTCATCTCTGTCTGAAAGATTAATAAATCCTTTAAAATTTGGTGCTGTTGAATTTAATTGAACGGGTTTTATCATATTTTTCTACCTTTTTATATATTTGTACTAATTACACTATTTCACATTTTTTATAAATTTTCTAACAAATTTTTTTGCTATTTTTCAATTTATAATTTTACATGACTTTACAAAATTTTAATCTGTTTACTAATTTTAAAAATTTTTTATTTTTATAAAATATATAAAAAGAGGTAAATAAAATGATAAACTTATATTATTTAACGACTTGTCCATATTGTAAAAAAGTTATTGATTTTTTAAATGAAAAAAATATTGAATATAAACTTTTAGATATAAATGAAGAAGAACATTTTAATAAATTATTAAAAATAGGTAAAAAAAGACAAGTTCCTTTTATTGTAGATACAAATACCGGAATGGTTATGTATGAAAGTAATGATATTATTAAATATTTAACTAAGGAGTATTTATAATTTTTCCATTATCTACTTTAAATATTTTTACGTCTTTCAAAAATTCTTTATCAAAAAGTATTGTATCAACAGAAGTTATTATTGTTTGAGTATCTTTTTCTATAGAATTAAGTAAAAAATTTTGTCTTAAATCATCCAGTTCTGCCAAAACATCATCTAATAAAAGAATAGGTGTTTCTCCTGTTTTTTCTTTTATAATTTCTAATTCTGCCATTTTTAAAGATAAAACAATTGTTCTTTGTTGTCCTTGAGATGCATATTTTATTGATTCTTTTTCATTTATAAAAAAGCTTATATCATCTCTGTGAGGACCTATTACAGATTGTCTTTTTATTAATTCTTGTTTTTTATTTTCTTCTAATTCTTTTTTAAAATTTATTAATGTTTCTTCTATAGAATCTGCTGTTTCAAATGTAGAAATATATTTTATTTCAAGTTTTTCTCCCTCTGATATTTTAAGATGTTTTTGTTTTGATATTTTTTCAATTTCTTTTAAAAATTTCTTTCTTAAATATACTATATTACTTCCTGTTATTGACATTTGTTCATTATAAACATCAAGTAAATTTTCATTTATTCTATCTTCTTTTAGTAAATTATTTTTTTGAATTCTTATTTTTTCATATTTTGATAATTTTTCGTCATAAAGCGGATAAATTTGAGATATAGCTCTATCTAACCAATCTCTTCTATCTTGTGGTACTCCTCTTAAGAGTAATAAATCATTTGTAGAAAAAAGAACTGTTTTTAAAATATTTTTAAAATTTGCAGAATTTGTCTTTAAATTATTTACTTTTATTTCTCTTTTTTTTTCAAAACTGTAATTATATTTTAAATCTATATCTGTATTATTTTTAAAAAGTGTAGCATTAATTTCAGCTTCTTCACAATTAAATCTTATTAGTTCGGTATTATTAGAAGTTCTTTGACTTTTTAAAGTTGATAAAACATAAACACTTTCTAAAATATTTGTTTTTCCTTGAGCATTTTTTCCTATAATTAAATTTTTTCCGGAATTAAGCTCCATTTCCTCTTCTTTATAATTTCTATAATTTTTTAAGCTTATTTTTTTTAAGTTCATATTATTATTATACAAAAAGTAAAAAACTATGTAAAAAACTTTCTTTTTTTTACTTTTATTTTTTATTTTTATTTTTTTATAAATTTAGTATTTTTTATATATTCATTTTTTACCATTTTTTTTTATTTTAAATTTATTATTTTCAATACTTATAGAAGTTTTTTACAAATAAATTTATATTACTTTTAACATGAATGTTTTACTTTATATAAAAAAATATATAAATAATAAAAAATTAAATAAAATATAATTTTAAATAATATTAAAAAATCATGATTTTAATAATATCAATTAATGTTTTTTGATATAATAAAAGAAATATTATAATAGGGATTGGAGATTTTATGAAATTTACCGTAAATAAAGATGACTTTTTAAACGGAATTAGAATTGTATCAGGTGTAGCTACTTTAAAAAGTGTTCAACCTGTATTGGCAAATATTTTAATTGAAGCAGAAAGTAAAAATGTTATTAAATTAACAACAACAGATTTAGACTTAACTATATCAACAGAGGTTGATGCCCAAATAGAAGAAGAAGGTTCTATTACACTCCCTTCAAAAAAATTAAATGATATTTTTACAAGATTAAATGAAACTTTAGTAACTTTTGTTTTAAACGAAGAAACAAATACAGTTGAAATAAGTACAAAAAATACAAATTTTGAAATAATAGGAATTTCATCATCAGAATTTCCAAAAGTAACAGAAAATATAAATCTTGAAAATGGTATAGAAATAGATTTTAAACAATTTACAAGAGCAATAAAACAAGCAGGATTTGCAGCTGCATCATATGAAACAACAGGACCTTTATCAGGTGTTGTATGCGATATAAAAGAAGAAATTCTTGAAATAGCGTCAACTGACGGAAATAGACTTGCTAGAGTTAGAGAAAAAATTGAAAATATAGAAAATAAATCAAGCAAATTAATTATTCCTGCAAGAACATTACAAGAAGTTTTGAAAGTTAGTGGTTTTGTTGAAGATGAAAAAATTAAAATATATACAGAAAAAGCAAAACTTGCTATTAAATCTTCTAAAACACTAATAATTTCAAAAATTATAGAAGGTCATTATCCTGATTATAATAAGCTTATTCCGGAAACAAGTCCTAAAACAGCGAAAGTTAATAGAAATGAGCTTGTTAGTGCTTTAGAACTTATTTCTGTTATGGTAAATGAAAAAACTTGTATTATAAAATTTGAATTAAGTGAAAATAAACTTGAAATAAAAGCAGATACTTCTGATAGTGGAAAAGGTAAACAAGATTTAGATATAGAGTATTCTGATGAAGATATGGTAATAGCTTTTAATTATAAGTATGTACTTGACGGTTTAAAGAATATGGAAGATGAAAATGTATTAATAGGATTAAATACAAAAGCTTCTCCTGCCTTATTTAAACCGGATAGTGAAAATGATTATATTTCATTGGTTATGCCAGTTCAAATAAGATAGTACATTTAAATTATTGACATTGTGAGTAATATAATCTAAAATTGTAATATCTAATTGAGGAAAGAAAGGGTGAAAGTCCCTCACTGGTCCGCAGCCGTTATAGTCGGAATGCTTAATTAGATTGGTATTACTTACGAGACTGGGAGATTTTTTTATGCAAAACGTATTGAAAAGAAACGGTAAAGTTGAAGAATTCAACTCTTCAAAAATTGAAAATGCTATTAGAAAAGCAGGTTCAGTTACTAATGAAATTGATGAAAACACAGCAAGAGATTTAACAAGAAATGTAATTAAAATAGTTAAAGATTTTGTAAGAAGAAAAGAATCTAATTTAAAAGCACCTACTATTGAAGAAATTCAAGATGTAGTTGAACAAGTATTGTTAAATTCTCAATATAAAAGTACTGCAAAGGCATTTATTTTATATAGAGAACAACATAAAAAGATAAGAGAATTTGTAGAAAAAGCATCAGTTAATATGATTGATGAATATTTGAATAAACTTGACTGGAAAGTTAATGAAAATTCGAATATGGGTTATTCTATTCAGGGTTTGAATAATTATCTTGCATCAAACTTGAGTACACAATACTGGTTAGAAAAAATATATCCTGAAAATATTAAAAATGCTCACATATGTGGTGATATTCATATACATGATTTAAATTTAATTGCTGCATATTGCGTAGGATGGGATTTAAAAGATTTATTAATGGAAGGTTTTACAGGTGTAAAAGGAAAAGTAGCTTCTGCTCCTCCAAAACATTTAAGAACAGCTTTAGGACAAATAGTTAACTTTATGTATACTTTACAAGGAGAATCAGCAGGTGCACAAGCTTTTTCAAACTTTGATACATTGCTTGCTCCGTTTGTAAGATATGATAAATTAAACTATGAACAAGTAAAGCAAGCTATGCAAGAATTTGTATTTAATATGAATGTTCCTACTCGTGTAGGCTTCCAAACTCCATTTTCAAATATAACAATGGATTTAACTGTTCCTTCATATTATGCTGATCAAGGTGTAATTATAGGTGGTGAAATACAAGAATCTACTTACAAAGAATACCAAGAAGAAATGAATATGATAAACAGAGCATTCTTTGAAGTTATGATGAGAGGTGATAATTCAGGAAGAGTATTCACTTTCCCTATTCCTACTTACAATATTACAAAAGATTTTGATTGGGATAATGAAGATTTAAACGGTCTTTGGGAAATGAGTGCAAAATATGGTATTCCTTATTTTTCAAACTTTATCAATTCAGATATGAATCCTGAAGATGCACGTTCTATGTGTTGTCGTTTAAGAATTGATAACAGAGAACTTGAATATAGAGGAGGAGGTTTATTCGGTTCAAATCCTTTAACAGGTTCTATCGGTGTAGTTACAATTAATTTACCTAAAATTGCATATCTTTCTTCTGATAAAGAAGAATTTTTTGTAAAATTAGGTGAAAAAATGGATTTAGCAAAAGAATCACTTGAAATAAAAAGAAAAATAGTTGAAAAATTTACTGAAAACAACTTGTATCCATATACAAAATTCTATTTAAGAGATATAAAAGCAAGATATGGTACTTATTGGAAAAATCACTTCTCTACAATTGGTTTAATAGGTATGAATGAAGCTTGTTTAAATCTTTTAAATGAAAATATAGGAGAAATAAAAGGTCATAAATTTGCTCTAGAAGTAATGGATTTTATGAGGGAAAGAATTAGAGAATATCAATTAAAAACAGGTAATAACTATAATCTTGAGGCAACTCCTGCGGAAGGTACAAGTTACAGACTTGCGAAACTTGATAAGGAAAATTATCCTTCAATTATTGTTTCTAATGATAAAGAATATTACGAAAAAAATGCAAAACCATATTATACAAATTCAACTCAATTACCTGTAAATTATACGGATGATTTATTTGAATTACTTGATAATCAAGATGATTTACAAACAAAATATACCGGTGGAACAGTAGTTCATATTTTTGCAGGTGAAAGAATGCATGATATAAAAACAATGAAAAATTTGGTAAGAAAAATTTGTAATAATTACAGATTACCATATTTTACATTCTCTCCTACATTTAGTACTTGTCCTAATCATGGATATATTGCAGGAGAACATCATATTTGCCCTGAATGTGGAGATGAATGTGAAGTTTATTCCAGAGTTGTAGGTTATATAAGACCTATTAAACAGTGGAATGAAGGAAAACAAGAAGAGTTTAAATTAAGAAAAACTTTCTCTTTTGAAGAAGAAAAATGTGAATGTGAAACATGTATATAGCAGGTTTACAAAAAACTTCTTTAATAGATTATCCTGAAAAAATTGCTTGTATTATATTTACACAAGGATGCAATTTTAAATGTGGATATTGTCATAATCCTGAACTATTTGAACAACGAGAGCCTCTTATTACTAAAGAGGCTTTCTTTGATTTTTTAAAAACAAGACAAAACAAACTTGATGGTGTTGTTATAACCGGAGGAGAACCTACTTTACAAAAAAATTTAAAAGATTTTATTATAAAAATAAAAGATTTAGGATTTCTTATAAAAATAGATTCAAATGGTACAAAACCTCAAGTTATAGAGGAACTTTTAAACGAAAAATTAATAAACTATATTGCCATGGATATAAAAGCTCCGTTAGGAAAGTATAAAAGTATTACAAATGTTGATGTAGATATTGAAAATATAAAAAAAAGCATAGAATTGATATTAAATAGTAATATAGATTATGAGTTTAGAACAACTGTTATTAAATCTCAATTAAATTATAATGATTTTGAAGAAATAGGGAATATTATAAAAGGTGCTAAAAAATATTACCTTCAAAAATTTATTCCGTCAAAAATACTTGATGAAAGTTTAATGAAAGAAAAAACATATTCAAATGAAGAGTTTGAAAAAGTAAAAAGAATATTGTCAAAATATATTCAAAAAATTGAAATAAGATGATTATTTAAGCAGGTAATTATATACATGTTTACATAAATTAGAGCATAAGCACGAGTTATGATGTCTATGGTTGAAATTAACGAATTAAAAGTGAAATATTGAATATAGTATTTTTATTATTTGTGTAGACATAAACTTATTAAAATTATATATAATTATTTATTTTTAGTAAGTTCATCTTCTGTAACGAAAAATCTTTCAATATTAAAAATATTATCTGAAGTACTGCAATCAACATAAAATATAAGAGAATCCTTATTACTATATTCATAAGAAACATCAGCATTTAAAACTTTATAGCATTTTGGATTTTCAGCAACATTATTTACAGCTTTTGGTATAAGATTTTTAATAGTTTTAATTCTTGGTATAAAATATAAAAAATGACTTTTTATAAAAATAAAAGAAATTACAGCAAAAGATAATATTATATTAATTATTATAATAAAATATTTAATTAATTTTTTACTCATAATAAAGCCTTTTTATTCTTATTAATCATTTAATTTTATAAATGAACAAAGTTTGCTTCCAATACACCATCGATAGCACAAATTTTTTGTAAAGAATCTGCATTAACGGTTTTATCTATTCCAATAATCATAATAGAAAGATTTTTATTTTTAGAGTTAGGAGAAACAAGCATTGATTCAATATTTATATTATCTTCACCAATAACCGTTGCAACTTGAGCTACCATAGCCGGTTTATTATCATGAGGAACTAATAAAATATGTTTTTCAGGTTCCATACTTGTATTATAATCATTAATTTTAACAATGCGTTTAATATTTTTAGCAATTAATGCTCCGGATACAATAGTATCTTCTGAATTTGTAACTAATTTAACAGTAATAGTTCCTGTATAATCACCTGATTGAGAAGATTTTGACGTTGTAACATTAATTCCTCTATTTTTGGCAATAATAGGAGCATTAACAAAATTTACATCTTGCATATAAGAACTAAAAATACCTTTTAAAACAGCTGTTTCAAGAGGAGATATATCTAAATCAGCTAAATTTCCTTTAAAAGATAATTCTAAAGATTTTACATTATCTTTTGAAATTTGTTGAGCAAAAGAACCTACTTGTTCGGCTAATTCCATATAATCTTTAACAGGCTCTAATTTTTCGGGTTTTAAAGACGGAATATTAACAGCATGTAAAGCAGAACCACCTTTTAAAACATCTCTTATCTGATTTGCAACATCAACTGCAACATTTATTTGAGCTTCTGATGTACTTGCACCTAAATGAGGTGTTAAAACTATATTTTTTTCAATACCTAATAAAGGACATTTTGAAATTTCAGGTTCATCAGCATAAACATCAATAGCACAAGAACTTACTTTTCCGCTTTCTAAAGCTTCTTTTAAATCATTTTCATTAATAATTCCGCCTCTTGCACAATTTATAAGTTTTACACCATCTTTCATTTTAGCAATGGTATCTTTATTAATAAGATTAATAGTTTCAGGAGTTTTTGGAACATGAACCGTTAATACATCAAATAAATTCCAAAAATCTGCTAAATCTTTAACATATTCTGCTCCTGTTGATTTAACATATTCTTCAGTAGCAAACGGATCGTATACAAATACTTTCATACCCATTGCCATAGCAATTTTTGCAACATAAGAACCAATTTTACCAAAGCCAATTACACCAAGAGTTTTTCCTAAAACTTCCATTCCGGTAAATTTAGAGCGTTCCCATTTTCCTTCTCTTGTTGATTGGCATGCTGCAGGAATATTTCTCATCATAGACATCATTAAAGCTATTGTATGTTCTGCTGCTGCCGTTGTGTTTCCATCAGGAGAATTTACTACAATTATACCTTTTTGAGTTGCAGAATTTACATCTATATTATCAACACCAACACCTGCTCTGCCTATTATTTTCATATTTGTTGCTGCTTCAATTATTTTAGATGTTACTTTTGTTTGACTTCTTACCATCAAAGCATCATATTTATCTATAATTTTTACTAATTCATCTTCGCTCATTGTAGGTAAAACATCTACTTCAGCAGCTTCTTCTATAATTTTGCACGCAATATCATTAATTTTGTCTGTTACTAAAACTTTCAAAATAATCCTCCCTTATATAATATATCTTCTAAAATCATAAATTAAAAAGGTTTAGTTTGATTTAATTTCATTCTTAAATCTCTAAATCTTTGAATATCATCTTGAGCTTTTGCTGATTCTTTAAATACAGCTTGAGCAGAAGGATGAACCATTAAAACATAATCCATATGAATTTCTAAAAAATTGTATCGGCGAGGAGCTTGAGTAGAATTTCTTGAATAAATTTCAGCATTTGTAACAGCTAAAAATCTTCTTTCTCTATCATTTAATAAATCTGTTAATTCACGATTTGTATTTGTATATTTAGAAACATGGACAGTTCCTTTTATATCGTGATCCGCTGTTAATATACAAACTTCTATAGGTATTGTATCTGAATGTTTTCCTGCTGATGCCATAAATTAAACCCTTTAAATTCAAGTCCTTATGTATTTTATATTATAACAATAAGAAAAAATTGTCCAGTTATTTATATTTCTTATTTCTTTTTAACCCTAACTCCGTCAACTTCGTGTACATCTTGTATAAAATAAAAAGCAGACGGATCATATTCTCTTATTAAATTTTTAATTTTAGTTACTTCTATACGAGAAACAACACAATAGATAATAGTTTGTTCTTTTCCTGAATATCCGCCTTTTCCTTTCATATAAGTAACACTGATATTTAATTCTTTCATTATAGCATCACCTATATCCGAGGCAAAATTTGTTATAATATAAATTGATTTTGAACTGTTTAAACCTTCCAGAACGATATCAATAACTCTAAAAGCAATAAAATATGTAAGGATAGAATACATTGCACTATCCCATCCATACAAAAATCCGGCAGCTGTATATATAAAGAAATTAAAAAACATTATAATTTCTCCAACAGAAAAACCAAATTTTTTAGCAAGTCTAATAGCAAGAATTTCAGTTCCGTCTAAAGCACCGTCATTTCTTAATATTAAACCGACTCCAAAACCTAAAATAATTCCGCCAAATACCGTTGCAAGTAAATCAGAATCTGTAACATGTATATTTATTAAATTAACAAATATACCTAACATTGTAACTCCATAAAGAATAGTTAAAACAAAAGTTTTTCCCATTTTCTGTAATGCTAAAAATAAAAATGGTAAATTAAATAATACTAAAATTACACCCAAATTAAACTTGGTAAGATAGCTTACCATCATCGAAATCCCAACAATACCTCCATCAATAATATTATTTGGTATTAAAAAACCTTCAATGGCAAATGCTGCAACAAAAGCTCCAAAAGTTACAAACAAATATTTTGTTATATAAAACTTTAATTTTTGTGCAAAAGTTAATTGTTTTTTTTCTAATTTTCTTTTTTTTGATGAAAATATTCCCAAAATGTTTTCCTTTTAATAAAATATTTTAAACAAATATTAAATTAATAAATGTTTATATTGAATTATTATCTTTTGTAGATTTATGATGTTTATTTAATTTTTTTACAGTAATAACATTATTTATTTTAAAAATAGTTTTTTTATCTTGTTCTTCTTCTTTTTTGATACCTAAAATATTTTCTAAATCATTTTTTAATGTAGTTAAATCTTCATATTTTTTTAAAGTTCCATCTAAACAAACAGAAACATCACCTGTTTCTTCAGAAACAACAAGACATGCACTATCAGAAACTTCACTCATTCCAATAGCTGCTCTATGGCGAGTTCCATATTTCCAGCTTAATTTTGGATCTTCTGTTAAAGGCAAAAGTACTCCCGCTGCTATAATTTTACTTCCTTTTATAACAACAGCACCATCATGCAAAGGAGTATTTATATGGAAAATAGTAAGTAATAATTCCATTGATAAATCAGCATTTAATGTTGTTCCAACATCTGTTGATGTGTATGCATCTATTTCATTTTGAAAAACAATTAATGCACCGGTTTTTGTTTTAGAAAGATATTTTACAGCTTCTATAACTTCTTTTAAAATATCAACACTAACTTCTTGTTTATGAGAACTCTCCCAAAATGATTTGTTCATAAAATCAACTTGTCCTAAATAACTTAAAAATCTTCGTAATTCAGGTTGAAATATAACAATTAAACTTAAAGCTATTAAAGTAATAGTTGCTTTTAAAAACATTCCAAGAATAATTAAATCAATTCTTATTAAAATTTCTGCAAAAATCCAGCCAAAAACTAAAAAAATCAAACCTTTTACAAGTTTTTCAGCTTGAGTATTTTTTATAAATTTTTTATAAAAGGCAAAAACAATAATACTTATTATTAATATTTCTGAAATATTAAGTAAATTAAATGACAAATCAAATTTAGGCATTTGAGAATGTAATGTGTTAAAAACCGTGTTTATCATTTATTTTTTAACCTTTTTGGTACAATGTCATTACGAACTAAATCTTCAAAAGATTCTCTACTAATTATAATATCAGATTGAGAATTATTTACAAGTATCATGGCAGGTTTTTTAATTCTATTATAATTACTTGACATTGAATAATTATATGCACCTGTATTAAATACGCATAAAATATCTTCTTTTTGAGGGTTAGGAAGTTTTATCTCATTAATTAAAATATCTCCAGATTCGCATAATTTACCTACAACTCTGACAGATTTTAATATTTCATTTGAATTCATTTTGTTGGCAATTACAGCATTATATTCTGCTCCGTATAGAGCAGGTCTTATATTATCGGACATTCCTCCATCTACAGCAATATATGTTCTTATATTTGGAATTTCCTTTATATTTCCTATTTTATATAATGTTACACCTGCTGTACAAATTACACTTCTGCCGGGTTCAAGATATAATTTAGGATTTATTATGTTATACTTTTTACATTTTTCTTTTAGTGTTGATACTATAACTTCTCCAATTTCATAAAGTGATAAAGGTTCATCTTTTTCTGTGTATTTTACTCCAAAACCTCCACCAAGATTTATTTCCGTAAGTTCAATATTATATTTATTTTTTAATCTTGAATATTCATTTATTAAAATTTCAATTTCATCCTTAAAAACTTCTGTTTCAAAAATTTGAGAACCAATATGAGCATGTAAACCTTTTAAATCAATATTTTTAAAAGTATTTTGTATAAGGTTTACAATTTTATCAATTTCTTTCATATTAAAACCAAATTTGGAATCTTCTTGACCTGTTTTAATATATTCATGAGTATGGCATTCTATTTTTGGATTTATTCTTAGAAAAACAGAAATTTTTTTATTTTCATTTTGTGCAATTTCATTTAACATATAAAGTTCTGTTAAATTATCGGCTGAAAACCTTCCGATATTTGACTTAATTGCATATTCAAGTTCTTCATAAGTTTTATTGTTTCCGTTAAATAATATTTTTTCAGGATTCATACCGGCTTTTAAAGCAGTATATAATTCTCCTTCTGAAACAACATCACATCCGAAATTTTCGCTTGCAATAATGTTTAAAATAGCCATATTACAAAGAGCTTTTGAAGCATATAAAATTTGTACATTTTCATATTTTTCAAAAGCTCTTATGTAATCCTTGCATATACTTCTTAATGTTGCTTCATCAATAATATACAAAGGAGTTTTATACTCACTTGCCAGATTAATTAAGTCGCATCCGCCTATTTCCAGATGATTTTTACTGTTTATTTTTGTTGTAATGGGTTGTAATAATTGATTAGCTGTATTTTTCATATTAAAAATATAGCATGAAAAAAATCATTATTAAACGGAGATTAAATACAAATTTTGATATAGAAATCTCTATAGATAATCTCCGTTTAAATAAATTTTATTGAAGATAACTCATTAAAGAATCTGCTGCATTAACTCTTAATTTCTTTAATGCTCTTAATTCTGTTTGACGAATACATTCTTTTGTAACGCCATAAAGATTACCAATTTCTTCTAAAGTACGTTTTGCGAAATTGTCTAAACCGTAACGCATTTTTACAACGTCTTGTTCTCTCTCTTTTAATGTTGAAACAACTATTTCAATATCATTTTTAAGATTTTCATATTCAGCATTTTCATATACATTTGCTTTTTCATCTTCTAAAATATCAGCAATTAATAAATCACTTCCGTCATTGCTTTCAAAACCACCTTCAATTGATACAGGTTTGTTGTATGCACTTAAGTATGAATTAATTTTATCTAAAGATATATTCATTTTTTTAGCTACGTCATCAGTTTTAACTTGACAGTTATATTGACGTTCCATATCAGCTTTTACTTTAGAAAATTTTGATAATGTTTCTTGAATATATACAGGAATTTTCATGCAATGAGATTGTTCAGAAATAGCTTTGAACATAGATTGTTTAATCCACCAAGAAGCATAAGTTGCAAATTTATATCCTAATTTCCAGTTAAATTTTTCAACGGCAATCATAAGACCTAAATTACCTTCTTGAATTAAATCAACCATAGGTAAATTAGACATGTGAATAGATTTTCTTGCAATAGTAACAACTAATTTCAAATTAGATTGAACTAGTTGCTTTTTAGCATTCATATCACCATTTTGAGCTTTTTGAGCAAGCATACGTTCTTCAGAAACAGATAATGACTTGTAAGAAGAAATTTGTTTAATGTAAGTTGATAAATTAAAATCAGCATCAACTAAAGAACATTTTGCAGGGTTAGTAAAGTTTTCTTGAGAAGATTGGCATTGGTACATAGGTTAAACTCCTTATAATCTGGTGTGGTAGGTAAATTGGCAATACAAATTAAGCCATGGAGAAGTTATTTTTAGCAGTCAAAAACTACTGCACAAAATCACTCTCTGGTTTCGTGTTCATAATGTTAAACGGTATTGGGGTGGAAGTAATGTGAAGTTTTTTTAAGTTTTCATCACATTCAAAAGTGTATATACTTAATATATCACATGTGAAATCAAATTTCAAGTGTTATGTTAAGATGTGTTAAGTTGAGTATATACTTTTTGTGTGTGTTATTTACAAAACTTAATAATATATTGTTTTTGTTATTTCTGTAAAACCCTTTATTATAAGCTGTTTTGCTTGTTAAGAAAAAATAATAGATTTTTTATGATATATATAATTTAAATATGATAGCAAATTTTGTAATTAAAATGTTTTACAAATTTACTTATTAAAAAATATAAATTTTAAAATATATTTTATATTTCTTACAAAAAACAGTGCAATTTAATTGCACTGTCTAAAAATTTTTTAATAAAAAAAGTTATTTACTTAAAAATTCTTCTTTAAACACATCTGTATATTGAGTTGATTTTTCATAAGCATCTTCTACATTTTGAGATTTTAATGTTTCATACATATTGTCAAAAAATGCATTTGCTTGTTTTACTTCATCAGGATGCTTCATCATATATAGAACATTATTTTCTAAATTATCTATTTGTGCTGAAACTTGTGAGCGTCCAAGAGCTTCTGATGCTGTATTTTTTAAATCTTTAATTTCAAATGTTCCTATTTGTGGTTTTTCTTTTTTTGATAAATCTGATATTCTTTGTGCATGAATATTTTGAGCGTTATTCACGTTGTTAATTTGACTCATATTTTTTTCCCTCTTTTAATTCTTTTATTTTGTATTTGCTTTAAAATTTAAAAAAATTTTTTTTGCTACTTTACTCTTAAAAAGTTAACAAAACTTAACACATAAAAAAACGATATTATAATTTCATGGTATTATTATTTTATGTGTTTTAAAAATTTTTTATCAAAAATATTTAAAAAGAATAAACCCGATTTAACTGAATGTTTACCAGATGGTTTAATTCTTATAGATGAAGATGGTGATTTTTTAATGTCTAATAATATCGCAGATGAAATGTTATTAGATATAAAAGAAGACTTTCAAAATTATAATATTAATGATATTTTCGAAAATGCTGTTATGCTTATAAAAAAAGCAGCAGATACGAAAAAACAAGTTGTTTTAAAGACAAACAAAGATACAAATAAAGATTTATTTTTTGAATTTACAGCAAAAAAACATGATAAAGGTTATCTTGTTTTAATGAGAGAAAATACTCAAAATTATAAAACATTGACTAATATTTTTGTTGAATATGAAAGTTCTAAAAAAATTAATAAAAATAAAAATGCTTTTTTAGTTAATTTATCAAGTGATTTAAAAAATCCTCTGCAGTCTTCAATAGGTTTTTCAAAAGCTTTATTAGATGGTTTATGTGGAAAACTTGATGATAAAACTGAAAAATATGTTAAAATAATCCATAAAAATTCAAATGAACTGTTATATTTAATCGATAAAATTATTGAATTATCCAGAACAGAATCCGGTTTATTATCGCATAATCTGCAATATTTTGATTGCATTGATGTTTTGCGTGATTGTTTAAAACATTATGAAAATGATATGGATGAAAAAAATATTAAATATAATTTAGAAATTCAAAATGACATTAAAAGAACAATATATTCAGAAGATGAGCTTCTAAAAACAATTATTAATAATATTCTTGAATGTGCAATAAAATCTACAAAAGACGGAACAATTGATATTAGTGTAAGATATCCGGATAAAGAAGTTTTGGATGATAAGAGTCTTATTCCTCAAGAAGACACATTAGAAAAAGGATTTTTATTATTTGAATTTAAAGATACAGGAATTGGTTTAACGCAAGAGGAATTAGATAATATTTTCGAACCGTATATTGAAGTTGAAAGACCAAACAGAAAAGATATTTCTAATTCAATATCATTTTTAAGCGTAAAAAATATAATAAAAATATTAAAAGGTAATATGTGGATGGATTCAGAACCTGAAAAAGGTACTGTGTACAGTTTTATTATTCCTACAGAGAAGGTTTCACAAGCTATTAATGAGTAAAGTTGTTTTAAAAAATATAAAAAAAACGTATGATAATAAAAAGATAATTATTGATAACGTTGATTTAGAAATAAAAGATAAGGAATTTTTAGTTCTTGTAGGAGCATCCGGTTGTGGAAAATCAACAATATTGAGAATGATAGCCGGATTAGAAGAAATATCAGGCGGAGAGTTGTATATTGGGGATAAAAAAGTAAATAATATTCATCCTAAAGACAGAGATATTGCTTTTGTTTTCCAAAGTTATGCATTATATCCTCATATGACTGTTTATGAAAATATAGCCTTTGGGTTAAAAATGCGTAAGTTTAAAAAAGACGAAATAGACAAAAAAGTAAAAGAAGCCGCAAAAATATTGGATTTAGAAGAATTATTAGATAGAAGACCGAAACAACTTTCCGGCGGACAAAGACAAAGAGTTGCTTTAGGACGGGCAATAGTAAGAAATCCACAAGTATTTTTAATGGATGAACCTTTATCAAATTTAGATGCCAAATTAAGAGTTCAGATGCGTTCTGAAATAAAGAAACTTCATGAAAATTTACAAACAACTTTTATATATGTTACTCATGATCAAACAGAAGCATTAACAATGGGAGATAGAATTGTTGTTTTGGATAAGGGGGTTATTCAACAAGTTGATACACCTGAAAATATTTATAATAATCCTTCAAATATGTTTGTTGCCGGTTTTATAGGTTCACCTCAAATAAATTTTATTACTTGTGCTATTCTCAATAATACATTAGTTTTTGGTGATTTAAAATTAGAATTGCCTGCTGAAGTTATGAGTGTTATAGAAAATAATAAGAAAGTTGTTATAGGTATAAGACCTGAAGATATGATTAATTCCGAAGGAAATATAAAATTAAGCGTAAAAGTTGATATGACAGAACTTTTAGGCAGTGAAAAGATAGCGTATTTTAATATTGGCGACAGTAAGTGTTGTGCAAAATTGCCGGCAAAATATGATTTAGACGAAACTTTAATTTTAAGTATTGATAGTAAAAAAATGTTTTTCTTTAATGAAAAAACAGGTGAACGATTAATTTAAAAATAAAAATTTACTGTTTGTATATACTGTTATTACTATCTATCCAAACCATAGTTATGGAGTCTTTTTTTTTCAAAAAAGGATTTGTTGCATTTTTTGTAGGATAAAATGGTTTATAATTTTTATCATAACAATTTATTGTATCAGATAATTTTTTTACAATAGTTAAGAATTTCATAGTGTATATATTATGTATAACAGAATAAAATGAAAAATCCCCAAAAAGTTTAATTTTTAAAGTATTTAATGAGTCTTTTGTGTTAAACTGATTTTATGCAGGAAAATCAGTTAATAGATATTATAAAAGATATATTAAAATCAAAATTTATCAATGATGATTGTGCAAATTTAAAAGATTTGGGAATTGTTGTAACACAAGATAGTTTAATTGAAGATGTTCATTTTTCTTTAAAATATACAAATCCTTTTCAACTTGGATATAAAAGTATTGCTGTTAATTTATCTGATATTTATGCATCAGGAGCAGAGGCTAAATATTTAACCTGTTCCTTATCATTACCAAAATATATAGATGAAAATTTTGTGAAAAATTTTTATAAAGGTGCAAAATCTGTAAATCCGAATGTTGAAATAGTTGGAGGGGATTTAACATATGGAGAAAAAATATATATTTCTATTTGTGCAATAGGTAAAACAAATGAACGAAAAATTTCTTCGAGAAGTAATGCAAAAATTGGATATAAAATAATTACAAATGGTGTTCATGGTTCAAGCGGATGTGGATTAGAATTATTACAAAAAGGTTTAAAAAATCCTGAAAATCTTATTTTAGCACATTTAATGCCAAAAGTTGATGATAAGTTAAGTAAGGCAATTGCTGAAAACATACGTTGCGATTATGCAATGATGGATAGTTCTGACGGTTTGGCAGATGTTTTGTTTAAAGTTTCAAAATTAAGCAATTTGTGTGCAGAAATTGATTTTGAAAAAATCCCGATAGATGAAGAAATAAAAGACTTTGATTATAAAAATAAAGTTCTTTTTGGTGCAGAAGATTATAAAATAATTGCTTTTGTTCCTGATGAATTTTTGAAAACAATAGATAAAACATTGTATACAGAAATTGGTACTATGATTGAAAAAAAGGATGAAAATTTTATAAAGGTGCATTTTCAAGACTACGACAAAAATTTTACCCAAAAAGATATTGAAACAATGTGTTTCAAGCATTTTGAATGAAATATTATTTTAACCTAATTCAGAAGCTTTTTGTTCTGTTTTTTCAATTAATTCAGCCATTTTTTGTTTTAAATTTATTTCTTCTAAATAATTAACTCCAACTTCTGTACAGCCACCTTTTGTGGTAATCATTTTTATTAGAGTTTGCATATCAAAATCAGAGTCTAACACCATTTTTGCAGAACCTAATGCAGTTTGTGCTGATAGAATTAAAGCTTTTTCGTAATCTAATCCCATTTTTTCTCCTGCACGAGCAATTTCTTCAATAAATTTAAAGAAAAAAGCAGGGCCTGAACCAGATATTGCAGTTATTGTATTCATATATTTTTCATCAACAATTATATATTTTCCAATTTGTGAAAAGATATTTTCAACAAATTTTAAATGTTCATCTGTTGCATTTTTACCTTTTGCAATTCCAGCCATACCCTCTAAAAACATCAATGGTGCATTTGGCATAATTCTTATTATGGGATTATTTGGTAAAATATTTTCAAAATTAGATATTTTATAACCTGCAGCAATTGATATTATTAATTGATTTTTATTTAAAATATTTTTTATTTCATTTATTACAGTTGTTACTAGATGAGGTTTTATTGCAATAAATATGATTTCTGAATTTTGAGCCAAAAATTTATTATCACATATAACTTCAATTCCTGTTTTTTTTCTGCCAATTTTTGCAAATTCTTCATTGAGTTCTGAAGCAATAATATCTTCTTTTTTTAGTATATTAGATTTTAAAATACCGTTTATAATTGCACTTGCCATTTTACCACAGCCGATAAAGCCCAGTTTTTTCATGCTTTCCCCCATGTTGACTATTTTTTTTGTTTTATTTAACATGATAATAATACAAATAATATAAAAAGGAAATTATTATGAAACGCACACTAGAAGGTACAAAAGCAAAAAGACAAAAAGTTAGCGGATTTAGAGCAAGAATGGCTACTCCAGGCGGACAAGAAGTTCTTAACAGACGTAGAGCAAAAGGCAGACATCAAATAGCTATTATTCCAAAAGAACGTGCTTAATAAACAGTTTAGACTTAAAAGTAAATATGCATTTAACGCCACTTACAAAATAAAAAATTCTATTTATAAAAATGGAATAATTCTTTTTGTAGGTCGTAAAAAGTGCGAAGAAATACCCACGAAAGTGGGTTTTGTTGTGAGTAAAAAAACTCATAAATCTGCTGTGAAAAGAAATAGATTAAAAAGACTTATAAGAGAAAGTTACCGACTTTTATTAAAAGAAAATAATGTTGGATTTTCTAATCAAGCTATGTCTTTAATTTTTGTAGGACAAAAACCTGCATTAGAAAAAGACTTTAAAGAAATTCAATATACAGTTAAATATTTGTTAGAAAGGGTAAATTTTGGACTTTCATCCGTTTCCTAATTTAGATTTAGATAATATTTTACCTGATACCAAAAGAATGGTTTATCCGTCAGGTTTGGATGATGCAGATAAAAGTCATGTAAAATATGCTCAACCATCTTTAAAAACTCCGACATTAACAATTATTGATACTATTTATAATATTGATGGTGAACCCGTTGTTTTACCGGGGCATTATGAACTTGCGTTAAGTGAAGATAATGAATTTTTACTTATTATGCAAAGTAAAAACATTATTGTGAAAATACCTGTTTTTAAATTGGAACGTGATGAAGAAGAAATACAGGAAAAATATGAAAAAAGTTTAAAAAAATTAAAATGGTATGAATTTAGAAAAAAAAGATATAAAAAGAAAAGAGATTTTAGAATGAGAGAATCAGGACTTGATCCTGATGCTGAAGATTTTGTCTATACCGAAGCTACAATAGAATGGATAGAAAATGGAGAGTATTATTTGATAAAGTATGAATCAGGTTCAATTCGTGCTTGGGGTGCTATAAAACAGACAAGATTTTAAAATTTATTATTCTTCAATGTACTTATGAATATTGAAGAAAATACAATATCCTATATATTAGCCGATACCTCATTATATTTTAAGCAAATCATAGCATTAGTTGATTTAATGCTTATAAATTCCAATATTGAGGACACACCTAATTTAATGACATTAAAAGAACTTGCAGAAATCGGCTTAAATAAAATTGAAATATTAAATAAGTAAGAATACTAATTTTCAGCAAAAACACTTGATTTAAAAAAAATATTATGTTAATATTAGCGAGCAAGCAAGTTGTAGAGCATAAAGGTGGTGAAAAATAAATGCCGGAAATTAAAGTAGGTGAAAACGAAAGTATTGAAAGTGCTTTAAGAAGATTTAAGAAAAAAATTCAAAAAGCAGGCGTTTTATCTGAAGTAAAAAAACGTGAAAGATACGAAAAACCTAGTGTTAAAAGAAAAAGAAAATCTGAAGCAGCTAGAAAACGTAAAGTTTAATATATTAAAAAGGTTAGTTCAAAAGCTAACCTTTTTTATTGTGTTTTATATTGTTCTAAAATATCAGATATATTGTAATCAAAATATTTAAAAATTGTAGAAAAATAAAAAATATTACCTTATATTTAAATCCGGCAAATTATTAATAAAATCAGCAACTCCGGTTTGTTTTTGCTGTGTTTGAACAGAATTTTCCATTGAATTTGTTGGATTTGTTTTTTGTGTTTGTATTTTATTATTCAAATTTTCTGTCGTTTTATTTATTATTGTTTCTTTAATATTTTGCTTCAAATTATCAAGATTAGTTGATGTAGTTGGAATTGAAGAATGGGTTTTATTTGTTGTATTTTGAGATTGTTTTTGAGTAGATTCAGTTGTTGTCGTATTTATTTTTTGAAAATCTTCTTGGCTTGTAGGATTTGATATCCATTTAAAAGATTTTATTGAGCTTGTTGATTCTATTCCACCATTTAATATAACTTTAAAAGCTTTTGTTTCACCTGTTTGTTTTGGAGTTAAATCAGGAAGCATTGAAAGATTTTCCCCAATAGGTTTGATTGTCATTTCATTAATTAATGTTGAAGATATTTGTCCGATTTTTGGAATATAAGATAGTAATTTATTAACGGAAAATTCTCCGATAGGTCCTAAAACTTCAACAACATCATTTGATAATCTTCCTAATATAGAAGCATTTATTGTATTATTCAATAAATTATATTTTCCTGTAACATACATACTCATAGCAGGGCCTGATGTTTGGAATGTATTTATATTTGCCCATCCGCTTGAGAAAGACATTTTACCTTTTAAATATTTAAAATCTCCTGTTTTTTTAATACTTACTGCTTTTGTTATTGAACCCAATGAATTTTTAAGTAAATTATTTCCAAGAATATTTTGTGCATATAAAAGATTTTCTAATTTACCTAATGTTCCCATTTGTCCGTTAGAAATAATAAATGTTACATCGCCTTTTAGAGATTGCATCATTTGAGTTTCTGTTCCTGCAATCAATTTTATATTATTTGTATCAAAATCAAGACTTCCTTTTAGTAGATTACTTATTCCTGTAAAATCATGTAAAGCCGGTTCGGAACTTAAACCTCTGCCTTGAAGATTTATTTTTAAATTTCCAAATATTATATTATATTCAGCATTTCCTAATATTTTTCCATTGTAAGAATATCCGATTATATTTGATAATTTTAATACATTATCTGATATATTGAAGTTTGATGTTATACTAGAAGCATTTAATCCTCCTAAACTGAATTTATCTATTTTTCCTTTACCATTATTTAGTGTAATGCCTATATCAGTACCTTGTCCCACAGAATTTTGAGGTAAATTTGATAAGGATGCTAACATTGTATCAAGATTTAATTTTGGAGCATTAAAATCCATTGATTTAATTTTTATACTCTTATTGAAGTTACTATCAATAATACTTGTAATTGCAAATTGTGAATCTGCAACAGTTATTGTAGGACAATTGATATTTATATTATTTTTATTTAATGCAATATTTAAATTTTTAACATTTGTTTTTAACGTAGGGAGTATTATAACAGGAAGTATTAATTGACCTGTTATTGAAGGATTTAAAATGTTTCCGTTTATATTTAAATATCCGTTTACATGGATATCAGACGATTTTAAAGTAGGTATAGAAATTGATAAAGTTGACGGTATACTAACTCTAATGTTATTTATTATCGGATATTTATTTTGAATATGATTTATTGCTCCGGAAATTGTTGCAATTCTTGTTGCATTGTTTAAATTTGCATTAAAATTTTCGCTTAGTCCTTTGTTTGTTTTTAAAGCATTTAAACTTAAATCAGTTATTTTTAAATTGTTATTAGTTAAATTTATTGCCAAATTCAATAAAGTAGTTTTATTATATAAAGATTTTACAGTTCCGAAAGAAAAATAGTTAGATTGGTTAGAAAGAATTTGACCTGTAATTATTTGAGAGTCTAAATTTCCGTTAATTCTAACAATAAAAGGAAGTTTTCCTGATGTTGACACATCATTTTTATATTCTTTTGGTATAAGTGTTTTTAAATCTTTTGCTTGTAAAAGACCATAAACTTCAATATTAACAGAATTATTTTTACTTGTATAATCTTTTATTTTACCTTTAAAATCTATTTTTGAGTTATTAAAATAGATATTTGAAGGTTGAATATTAAAATCTTTATCATCAAATGTTAATTTTGTAGATGGAAGGGAATATGCACCAAAATCTGCAGAATTAATTTTTAATGCGGTAATTAAAATATTTCCGTTAATTTTATTATCATTAGTAAAAGTAATATTTGATTTTCCATTATTTAATACTAAAGATGTTTTTAGAGGTTTGTTATAAATGTTTAAATTCTCAAGAAGTACGTTAATTTGAGGTTTTGTTTTTGTTAAATTTCCCTTTAATTTTGCATCTATAGAAATAATACCTGCTTTGATATTATTATCTTTTAAAATATTTACCAAACCAAAAGTGGCAAATAATCCTTTTATCGGTAATTTATCAGCTTTTAGTGAAAGATTTGCATAGGCATTTGTATTTATTGCTCCTGATAAAGTTATAGGTGCACCATTTACTTTTGCAGAAGTATTTTTTATATCGATTTGATTTCGTGAAAAATCAATATTAGAATTAATCTCTTTCACCGCTATGTTAAATGCATTGTAGAATATATTTGCATTTTTTATTTTTAAATGTCCGCTTGAATCAATTTTCTTAAAATCACTTTTTATTGTAAAATTAGCTTTTAAATCACCATTTGCAGTTATTCCTTTAAATTCATCCATACCAAAAATTGGTAAAAACGAACTTATAATATCAAACATATTTGAAAGAGAAATTTTATCTGATTTTGTGGTCAAATCTATGTATGGGTTTTTTCCATATTTAAAAAAGCCGTTTAAATTTATGTTTTCAGTTTCACTTGTATTTAAATTAGAGTTAATTGAAAGTTTATTTCCTGAAAAAGTTGTTTTAATATAACTTTTTGGTAATTGGTTATTTTTTACTTTTAAAGAAAGGTTTGTTATATCAAGGTAGCCATCTGTTTTTATATTATCAATATCGCCGGTTAATTTTAAATCTGCTTTGACGTCTGCAAGCAAGTGAATTGTTTTTAAAGCTTTTAAATAATATAAAATATCGAATGATTTATTATTTTGAACTTGCTGAGTATTTTCTTCAAATTTTGGCATAACTTTTGAAAATAAATTTATATCATATGATATTTGTTTCTCTTTTTCTAAAATAATTTGTCCGTTTGTTTGAATTTTTATTTTGTCATTTAAAATAAAATCTGATATTTTAAAATCATTACCTGTAATAGAATATGTTTTATTTGTTTTAATATCAATTAAAGATACAGAATATTTTTTTGAAGAAATAACAGGCATGATATCTGAAAATTTTAAATCAAAAGGCAATTCAGTTGATATTTCCGTAGATTTTTCATTTTTGTTATCTGTTTTTGGTAAAAATTTTTCTATATAGAAAGAACCGTCTTTTTCAACTTTCATTCTTAGTATTAAATTATCAGCACTGATAGAATCTATAATTATATTTCTCATTATGAGTGGAATTAAAGATAATTTTATTTCAAAATTATTTGCTTGAAAAAATTTTTCATTGTTGGGATATAAAAAATCAATTCTTTCAGCTTTTAGGCCAGCAGACAAATTCCATCCGGTTGAAAGTTTTATGTTTTCAGTATTTATTAAAAATCCGGTACTTTCTTGAACAGCTTTTTTTATTTGAGGTTCGTATTTATTAAGGTCTGCAAAATTTGGTAAGATAAATAAAAAAGCTAAATATAATAATAAAATTAGTAAAACCAAAGTAATTAAAAATATTTTTAAAAATTTAACCATAAGCCCTCATTAATGTTTAAATCGTGAAAAAACCTCAACATTTATACTATCTAATATATCTTCAAAAAAGTATGCACAAGATGCAACCATAGATGCATTATCAGTACAATATTTTAATTGAGGTATAAATATATTATATCCTTCATTTTTAAGATTTAAAAATACTCTTCTTATCTCAGAATTAGCAGCAACTCCACCTGCCAATACAATTTGATTGTAAGGATATTTTTCTAATGCCAGTTTAACTTTTTTTAAAAGAGTTTGTGCAATACAGCTTTGAAAAGAAGCACAGAAATCTTCTTTAGAAAACTGCGTACCTTCCATTTTTTTAATTTCTCTTAATGCAGCTGTTTTTAATCCGCTAAAACTAAAATCAAATCCATCGACTTTTGAAATAGGAAATTTAAAAGCATTAGGATTTCCATTTTGAGACATTTTATCAAGTTTAACACCTCCGGGATATGGCAGACCTAATAATCTTGCTACTTTATCAAAAGCTTCACCAACTGCGTCATCAATAGTTTCTCCGATAATGTTAATACTTTTATGTGAAGTTACTTCTATAATTTGAGTATGACCGCCGCTTATTAAAAGAGCAATATAAGGCGGTTTTAAATTTGTATCAATATAATTTGCACAAATATGTGCTTTTAAATGATTTACACCAATAAAAGGCTTGTCATGAACAAGAGCCAATGTTTTTGCGGCATTTAAACCAACAAGTAAACATCCAACCAAGCCGGGACCTGTTGTTCCTGCAAAAGCAGTTATATCTTCCATTTTTAAACCTGACTGGATTAAAGCCTCTTCAATTACCGGATTAATGGAATTTAAGTGTTCTCTTGCCGCAATTTCAGGAATAACTCCGCCATATTCTTTATGTATGTCAATTTGAGATGCAACAATATTTGCAATAACTTCTCTTCCGTTTTTTACTATTGCACAAGCAGTTTCATCACAGCTTGATTCAATAGCCATAATATAATTATCTTTTTTTGATCCTTCACAAATTTCTACTTCTGTATCTGAAAATAAAGTTTTTGTAATTTTTGACATAATATCCCCGAATTCAATATTTTAATATTTGTATTATAATACAAATATGATATTTCTGGATAAAGCAAAAATAAAGATAGAATCAGGAAAAGGCGGTAACGGTATTGTTGCTTGGCGTAGAGAAAAATATGTAGATAAAGGCGGGCCCGCAGGTGGTGATGGCGGAAACGGCGGGGATGTTTACTTTGTTGGTGATGAAGGTTTATCTACACTATTAGATTTTAAATATCAATCTGTATTTAAAGCAGAAAATGGTGAAAACGGCAGAATAAAAAATCAAATTGGAAAATGTGGAAAAGATTTATATATTAAAATACCTGTCGGAACAATAATAAGAGATTTAAAAACAGGAAAAATAATTGGTGATGTAACAAAACATGAGCAAAAGATACTTGTTGCAAAAGGAGGCAGAGGCGGAAGAGGAAATGTAAGATTTGCAACTGCACAAAAAAGAGCTCCCCAATTTTGTGAACCGGGTGAATCGGGAATTTTAAGAGAGTTAGAACTTGAATTAAAACTTATAGCTGATGTTGGTTTAATAGGTATGCCAAATGCAGGAAAATCAACTCTTATTAGTGCAATTTCCGCAGCAAAACCTAAAATTGCGGATTATCCGTTTACAACTCTTGTTCCAAATTTAGGTGTTGTAAAGAAAAAAACAGGCGATTCTTTTGTTGTAGCTGATATTCCCGGTTTAATAGAAGGTGCAAGTGAAGGAATAGGACTTGGTCATGAATTTTTGAAACATGTTGAAAGATGTAGATTTTTACTTCATCTTGTTGATTTAACAGGAGAAAACCCTCTTGATAATTATTATAAGATACAAGAAGAACTTAAGAAATATTCCGAAAAACTTTATAACGAATATCAAATTATAGTTTTAAATAAAATAGATGCAATAGATGAAGAAACAAAAGAATTTTACTATGAAGAATTTAAAAAAATAGGTAAAGATATTTTTGTAATTTCTGCCGCAACACACCAAAATTTGGATAATCTTTTAAATTTTGTATCTGTTAAAGTTGATGAAATTGAAAAACCCGAAATAAAGATAGAAGTAGAAGAAGATACAGAAGCCTATAATAATGATGATAGTGCTTTTGAGATTCAAAAATTTAAAGGAATGTTTGTTATTAATGGCGGAAAAATAAATCGTCTTGCACAAGTAACAGATGACAGAAATCGTCAACAAATGATAAGACTTCAAAATATTTTAAAAGCAATGGGTGTTTTTGATGAACTTAAAAAACAAGGAATAAAGGACGGAGATACTATAGTTATGGGTCATTTAGAACTTGTTTATTATGATGAAGAGGATTATGAACAAGAATTTGAAGATGAAATAACAGAAAATTCAGAAGAAGATATTTAGAATTTAATTTACTTTGTTTTATCTTGTTCTAAAATTTCTGATATATTACAATCAAAATATTTGCAAATCTTGTCAAGTGTACTTAATCTGAAATCATGATATTTTCCGCTTAAAAGCTTATTTACTGTAACTTTTCCGAGCCCTGTAGCTTCCATTATATCTTTTTGAGTTATTTTTGATTTCCATTTTATGTTGTATAAATTAACTTTTATCATTTGTTAATTATATATTTTTATGATATATTTGACATTTATTATGTTTTAATATAAATTTTGTATAGAATAACATCCAATTTGTAACTTATTTTAACTTTATGAATAGAGGGCAACTGACAAAAAATACTTTCATTTGGACTCCATTTTTTCATAAAATAAAAGTTTGTTAATAAAAATTAAAATTAAAGCAATTTTTATTTTTAGGATGCTTTAATAGCATGTAAATTTAGTAATTATAGTGTGTAGATATATAGAAAAAATACAAAAATATATAGGAAGGAAAATTTATGAATATAACATCGGCTCAAATAGCTCCAAGTTTTACAGCAAGATTAAAAAATAATAACGAAACAACAGACATAGTTAAGAGTATGGATTCAGACCAATTGAAATCATTCAAATCTGCATTGAAAGATTTAGGAAAACACCATGAAAATGATGTGTTTGAAATCAAAGAAACATATACTCCTGGTGAACACGAATTGGATTCGCCTACACAAAAATGGGAACTTGTAAATGTTCATAATCCAAAACAAAAAATAAATATGACTCCAAGTTTTCATCATCAAATAATACCAAATATCATAGATACTCTGAAAAATTTATCTAAAAAAGGAACAGAAGAATATAATACAATGTTTAATTGTACAAAAGATGAAACAACACAAAAAGAAATTTTTTCAATGATGGTATAAAAATTTAAATAAAGGAAAAATAATATGACAATAAAACCAATATCAGCAAATATAACAAATCCGAGTTTTACAGCAAAATTAAGATATAATACTGATACAGCAGATATGATTTCTAAAATGAATAAAACTCAACTTGACGAAATGAAAACAACTTTACAGGCTTTAGATAAAGTACAAAAAGGTGAAGTTATTGAATATAAAAAGTTTTATAGTCCTGTCCCTAATTCAAAAGCAACTCTCTCAATGGGTTTTGTAAATGCAAAAGACGAAACAAAAAATGTGAAAACCCCATGGTATGCGAGTCCGAACGAATTTATTAAATCTTTGAAAAAGATTGCAAATCCAAAAACTGAAGAACATGAAAAAATTTTTGGAAATACAAAAGAGTTAAAAGAAGAAGTTATTTCTATACTCGAAGGTTCTCCAAATAAATTAAATAAAGAAGTATAAGAAGAAAGGTTATAAAATGGCAGATGGAAATACAATAAAAATTGGCGGAGTTCAATTTAATAAAGCTGATGTTAAATCATCAGAAGTTATAATAAAAGATGGTAAAAAGGTAAACAGTGTATTTTTACAAGATGGTACACATGTAGAATTTCCAACACAGTCGGAAGATAATAAATCAAGTATTTCTCAAGGTAATCGTGTTTATTCTAAACCAACTTATAAATACGGTTATAATATTAGAACCGGTAATCGTGAAATGCATTGGGAATTAGAAGATAAAGAAGATCCATCAGTAAAAGTTACCAATTTTAACCGTATAACAGGTGCAAAAATAACAGGAACTGAAAATACAGAACATTACAATTTAAACGGTTGTACAAATTCGGAAGTTGATTTGTCTCAAAATGATGGAAATACTGATATAGTTTCCGAACATTCATCTCATACGGGAAGTCTTTTTGGTGGTACAGATTGGGAACATGGAAATAATACTTTCAAGCTTGGTGAGTCTGATGTTGCAGATGTGGCCGGTGATGAATCTTCATTATTTCCGGGAAAACATAAACATTACAAAGGTGAAGGAATTTTCAAATCTGAGGGAGGTCATCATTAAAAATATATAGAATAAAAGAGGTTCTAATGAACTGCTTTTTATTTTAGAATATAAAAATCTCAAAACAAAAAGGATGATTATTATATAATCATCCTTTTAATGTTAAACTCCTTATTAAAACATTATGCAATACCTAATTGGTGCATTACACCTTTCTTTTTACCTAATTGACCATTACTTGTTTGAGTTGCTCCGTCTTTAATGCCTAAGCCAACATGTCCGTCATCACCAAATTGACCGAATGGATTGCCACCGTCAGCTCCTGCTTTTTTAACACCTTCAATAGGTTGCCCTTGTTGTATACCTTTTATTCCGCCAATTTTCTTTAAAAACGGATTGTTGTCTATACCTGTAATTGCTCCAAAGCCCATATTTTATATCCTTATGTTTCTCTTACATATCTATAAACATGATTTTTCCTGAAAAATTGCCATGTTTTATAAGTATTGTTAAGCAATGTTACAAAAATTTTATTTTTTGTCTATAATTATTTTATAAAATTTAATGAAAGAGGTAAAAATTATGCTAATGAATGGAAAAAAAGGTATTATATTTGGTGTTTCAAATAATCATGGAATAGCATACGGTATAGCAAAAGAACTTTTTGCACAAGGTGCTGATATTGCTTTTACTTATGCCGGAGAGGTTATGGAAAAAAGAGTTCGTCCTCTTGCAGAAGAAATGAATTCAAAACTTATTATGAGTTGTGATGTTACAAAAGAAGAGGAAATAAAAGCTGTATTTGCTGAATATGAAAAAATTTACGGAAAATTGGATTTTATGGTGCATGCAGTTGCTTTTGCCAATAGAGAAGATTTACAAGGAGAGTTTATTAATACTTCAAAAGCAGGTTGGGATACAGCCCTTGGCATAAGTGCTTATTCGTTAGTAAGTTTATGCCGTGAAGCAAGACCGTTAATGAATGAAAATGCATCTGTAATTGCATTAACATATTTGGGTTCTGAAAAAGCTGTTGCAAATTACAATATAATGGGTGTTGCAAAAGCAACATTAGAAGCTTCTATGAGATATTTGTCAATAGATTTGGCAAAAGTTGGTGCAAGAATAAACTGCATATCGGCAGGCCCTGTTAAAACCCTTGCTGCAAAAGGTATTGGTGGATTTGATAAAATGCTTAAAGCTGCTTCTTTAAAAGCTCCGTTACATAGAAATGTATCTCTTGAAGATATAGGAAAAACAGGTGTATATTTAGCAAGTGATTTATCTACAGGTGTAACAGGCGAAGTTATTCACGTTGATTGCGGATGTCATGCCGTTTATGCTTCTATTGAAGAAATGGAAAAATTATCAGCAGAATAAAATTTTAAATATTTTTAAGCAATAAGTTGGGCTTTTAGCTCAACTTATTGCAAATTTTTGGTAATAAAAATATCAAGATTTTAAAATAAATCTTATAAATAACATTCAAATAAAAAAATTTTTTAAAGTAAGAATTTATTTTTTGTACCAAACACTAAAATTATTAATTTTGTTTTGTAAATCATCAAAATTACCGTTAAAATTTATACATCTGTCATCAATAATTAAGTAAGCAGGTTCTTTGACGTTAGTTACATTATCAATATACTTATCAATACCGTTTTCTACAACCCATTTATAAACAAGCATGGAATTTCTTGTCGTAAAAATAACGACTTTAAATTTATGAGATAGATTTTTAATAAAATCAAAAGCACCGTCTTTGATAGGCGGAATATAATCTTTATCATATTTACCGTCATAAGTATTTAACACACCGTCTAAATCAACTAATATTGTTTTTTTTAAATAGCTTTCATATTATTTTATAATTATTCACTTTATTGATTATAAATTCATTATAATTTGTTAAATTTATTATTGCAAGTTGATAAAATGAAAACTATGAAAAATGTAGAATTAATAAAGCTTGGGCAAAAAATTAAATTTGAAAGAATGAAAAGACATTTTTCTCAAGAACAATTAGCTGAACTTTCCGGCATGTCAGTTCATGGTCTTAGTAATGTTGAAACGGGTAAAACAGATATTAGATATACAAATTTATTGATGATAGCAAAAGCTTTTGGTGTCAAACTTTGTGAATTTTTAGATTTTAATCTTTAAACCTTTGTAAATACTAAAAAGGCAATTTTTATATAAAAAAATACTTAAATAAATATAAGGAAAATTATATTAAAATAACAGCATTTCTTGTTGCGGGCTGGAAGTCGGTCAGCATAGTTCATCTGGACGTATTATTAAGAAATGTGAATTTTTATGCGATAAAAAGAGCAATTTTTTAACATAGATTTACTTTATATAGATGTAAGAGAGATTTAAGAGAGGCAAGTAAATGGCACACCAATTATTTTCACAAGTTGTAGC
>Ga0256405_10002549_pt1 | contig 41332 bp, 43 predicted proteins | sample RumenRJG_02DNA_FD_189096 | JGI IMG/M metagenome (GOLD analysis project Ga0256405, IMG submission 189096) | Bovine rumen microbial communities from Lethbridge, Alberta, Canada - RJG_02 | ecosystem: Host-associated > Mammals > Digestive system > Stomach > Rumen | place: Canada: Alberta... | reverse complement strand
TATCTTAGTGTTGCAAAAAGAAAACAAGCAAAACTCTAATATGACATGGCAAAAATACAAATTAAATCTGAGAAACTCACACCTTTTGGAGGAATTTTTTCAATCATGGAGAAATTTGACTCCATGTATGGGGCACAGAACGAAGCGTATAGAAGAGAGGACGAGAGAAAAGTGGGGAAAGGAGTTTAGAATCAGGGAGTTAGGGGTGTTGAGGCTGTGAGAGCGGATTAAAACGAAATGTTTACATAGGCTTACATCGGGTTTACATCTGGGGGAAAATAGTTTACGTTCATAGGTCGATTGATTTACGTATATAGGGCTGCACGTTGTCGCGTGTGGCCTTTTTTGTTTGTGGATGGGTAAATCATTGAGCCGTGGGCGTTTAACGCGTCAAAGGGCTTGTTTCAGGGCTTTGTTTGAATGTGGTTCGGAGGATGTTAGAATGGCATTGGAATGGGGAGAGGTGGAGAGGGTGTCAGAGGTGGGGAAATGGGACGAAAATAGGGGGTGGATATTCAGGTGGATATTCAAACTGGATATTCATTTAGGGGGTAACTGGATATTCAAAACTCTTGCCCGAAGGGGGAGTGTAGAGGGAGAGGAAAAATCCGAAATTTGGCTTAAAGTATAGGAAACTGACACTTTTAGAGCAACTTTGGAAAGGGGGGATGTGGCTCTGGAGTATGTAGAATGGGGATTTCGGGGGTGATTGTGGGGAAAATGGGAGGGGGAGCACCCACGAGGGGGATGGGGAGAGGGCGAGGGGCAACCAAGTTTGGTTGCTTTGGGAGGGGGGAAGACGGAGGGCGAGAGCAGCCATGTACGGCTGCCTTAGAGGGGGCAAGGATGGAGGGGGCAGCCAAGGACGGCTGCCTTATTCGAGACGGATGAGACCGATGACGAGGGCAACGGCGTAGATATCTTTATAAGGGAGTTCGAATGGATCGTACTCCTTATTATCAGAGACGATGAGGACATGATCCTTGTCGCTGCCTGGCTTTATGCGCTTGATGATTGCACCCTGTGAGGTGTCGAGGACATAGGGCTTGTTCCATTGGAAGAAGATATCGGTCATAGGAACACGCTGGCAAGCGACGATATCGCCAGATATATAAGTAGGTGTCATGCTGTTTCCCTTGACAGGCATAAGGAAGTCGGCATTATGGAAGGCTGGTACCACGTATCTCTCGCACTCGTATTCTAAAACGGACTGCTCACCAGTCAGAGCACCCGCCATTGCGCTGAACGGAATAAGAGGTATGCCCTCTTTCGGATTTTCTGCTTGATGTGCAACTTCCCTTTTATCGCCTTTTATCATTTCGCCATTCCCTGTTAGAAGCCATTGCTCATTTACTTCCGGAGCATAAGCGAGAAATCTTGCAAGATTTTCTTCGCTTATACCATTATTTTGGGCAAGAATGCCCCTCGTAATTCCCGATTTTTTATAGAATTCATACTCGGAAACACCCTTTTTAGTTAAATAAAGCAAGATTTTTTGCTTTATAGGCGATTTTTCTTGTTTATTTTCTTGCATAATCGAGAAAACTTGTTTATCTTTGCAGCGAGTTCATTATTGTATAACCTAAGAAATTAGAGATTATGGTAAATCTTCAATTGGCCAGTCGTCTGGTAGAGGCAAGAGTTCGACGTTATAATGCGTATTCAAAGCAGCAAGGTCGGACAGTATGTGGAGCCACAGAAGTTGTTTATGTTCGCTTAGACCTGTTAGATCGAATGCGTACGAATCCTCAGTTGGCGAGTTTTGCAATACCGGCTTACGAATATGAGCAATTCGGCAAAACGAAATTAGGTCACGCTTACATTTCAGCACATCTTTGGAAGAAGTGCAATCTACAATCAATACTCGGATGATGTACTTCATATAATTTATGTGCATTATTGAATGGCGCGCCAAAGGTACTAAAAAAAATCGAGAAAGAAGAATATTTTAACAACAAAAAGACAGAAGAGTATGAAACACGTTGACAAGAACAGCTTGAAGCACTTTGCCGTCTGCCTCCTTATTTCCCTTGTTGGTTTGTACGGAGTAGCGTGTGCGGTGGGTGCAGCCCTGACCAAGGAATGGTGTGACAAGAAGAGTTACGGCCACTGGTGCTGGATGGATCTGCTATTTGATGCGCTCGGATGCGCAGCGGGTTACGGTCTGCACCTGTTGGTGTTTTAGTTCAACCTTAAAAACAATAACGATTATGGGAAAAAGAAAATGCAAGAGGATTATCAAGGTATCCTTAGAGAACAAGAAAAAGCTGGAGGAGATTTTCCAGTGTTCAGACCGCATGGTGATGAAGGCACTCTGCTTTGAGAGCCAGACCTTGTTGGCAAGGAAGATCCAGCACACGGCTCGCGAGGAGATGGGTGGCTGGATAGAGGCAGCGATACCGGAAGAGGAGATATTCTATGACACTCATGAAGGCGGTGAGCGTTTCATGCGCCAGTATTTCGGCAATGGTGCCGTGATAGAGATAAGCCTTGCGACAGGTGGGGGCAAGATCACGTTCAAGGGCGAGCCCCGATACAGCTATGAAGAGGTGCTTGTGAGTGATATCCCTACCCTTCAGAACTACGCACGCAATCTGAAATAAGGAGGAGTGGAGATGGAGTATTACGGGAATAAGTGGTGTATAAGCGCCCGTGAGCTGGTAGATGGTGGCATTGTAAGCCAGTCGAACTACCGTAACTGGGTGAACCGTGGCCGCATCGAGGTGGTGCGTCGCGGTGGCGGTGCCGTCGGGCAGTATGCGCTTGTTGCCGTTGACAGCCTTCCCCTCGAATACAAGGCAAAGGTTCAGGAACGCTATCCCGATTCGAAGCTTGCCCATCTGAAGGGGTGGGTGCAAAGCAACTACGAGCTTGACCAGAGTGCGATGGCATATTTCCACAGCAGGGAGCAAGCAGGCTTAGACCTTCCGGCAGATAAGATACGCGAGTATGTGGTTAACGCGAGCGTGCTGAACTGCTGCATCCGTCTGTACGAGCGTGCAGCGACCACGCGCAAGCTGATGGGCGACAAGTACAACTGGGAGCAAATGGCAAATGCCATAGAGTCGTTGCGCGAGGAGTACGGTCACACGTTGCCAGCGAGCACGCTACGCTTCAGGAAGAAGGTGAACGAGTACAAGCGTGATGGATATGGCTGCCTGATCAGCGGCAAGTTCGGAAACCAGAGCGCAAGGAAGGTGAGCATGAAGGTCGTGATACTGGTACGCAGCCTTGCAGTACTCCCCAACAAGCCATACAACAGCAACGTGCATGAGATGTATCTGGCATTTGTATGCGGTGAGCTTGATGTGTGGAACTACCAGACAGGCGAACTGATGAACCCAGAAGAGTTCGTTGATAAGAACGGAGATCCTCTGAGCCTGAGCGAGAGCACGATCAGCAACATCCTCAACGAGCCGGCTACAAGGATGCTCGTGGAGAAGTCGCTTACGAGCTGGACAACCTTCATGCATGAGCAGATGCCACACGTACACAGGCACGGCGGTGACTGGTCATTGTCGCAGATAACGATGGATGACGTTGACCTGACGCGAAAGCTGAAGGACACCAAGCAGAGGATACACGCCTACTATGCCTACGATGTGGTGAGCCAATGCGTGATCGGTGCATCATACGGTCGTAAGAAAGACGAGGGATTGGTTGTGGATTGCTTCCGTGACATGTTCAGGCTGATTGCGGGGAACGGCTGGGGAATGCCGGCAGCCATTGAGGTGGAGAATCACCTTATGACACAGTACAAGGAAGGATTCCTTCAGGCAGGTGAGGTGTTCAAGTTCGTGCACTTCTGCGCCCCACAGAACTCACAGGAGAAGTATGCCGAGCCTCTTAACGGTGCGAAGAAGCGCAGCGTGATCCATAAGAACCACACGGGAATAGGACGTTTCTACGGCAAAGGCAAGTGGCGACAGGAATACATCAAGGTAAGCGATGAGACCAATGAACTCTATGAGGACAAGGAGTATTTCGGCTTTGATGAGCTTGTGGCGGATGACATGGCTGACAACTATGAGTGGAATCACCAGTTGCACCCTAATCAGAAGAAGTTCCCCGGCATGACGAGGTGGGATGTGCTCTGTGAGCGAATCAATCCAGACCTTCAGCCTCTTGACAACATCACGCTGGCAAGGTATATAGGTGAGAGCGTAGAGACGAGCATCAAGAGGAACTCAACGGTGCGCGTGGCATACGAGGACTGGTGGCTGAGTGACACGAGCGTACTGGAGAAGCTGAGACCTAACGACTACAAGGTGACAGCCTACTATATGCCAGATGTGGAAGGCAAGCCATCGGAGGTGTACATCTTCCAAGGCGACAAGTACATTGACACGGTGGAGAAGGTTGAGACCTACAACCGCGTACTGTCAGAGCAGACCGAGGATGACATGGTGAAGTACATAGAGCAGCGCAAGAAGATAGCGAAGTTCGAGAAGTATGTACGCGAGCATGAAATCGAGAGCGTCGGAGTGATGCGGAAGGTGAAGGAACCACCGCGCGGAGAAGCACTCGGAACTGTAGCGGAAGAAGAGGAACTGGAGGCTGTTGCGGCAATGCCACGACACACGGAACATGAAGCCTTGTATGCTTCGATGGATACGGAAGACAGGGCGATTGAAGATATGTAAACACGATTGTTAAACCATTAAAACGCCGTTAGAATATGATTACAACAGCGATAAAAAAGCGGATTCTGGAGGCGATAGTCGCCAACCGCGCGAACTATCCGAGCGATGCGAAACACGCAGCCGTGCTTGGTATTTCCGCGAGTGTGTATAACAGTCTGAAGAATGGTCAGACGGAGAAGGTGCTTAGTGATGCCAACTGGGTGAACATAGCCAGAAGGCTTGATGTGAACCTCCGCGACACCATAGAGTGGAAGGGTGCGAAGACCGAGACCTTCAAGTATATCAACAAGCAGCTTGAGACTTGCCAGGACAGAAGCCTTAGCGTGATACTGTGCGACCTGCCGAACATCGGCAAGACCTACACGGCACGCTGGTACGTGAACGAGCATAGGAACGCCGTGTATATCGACTGTTCACAGGTGAAGACCAAGAGGGCTCTGGTGAAGAAGATAGCAATGGAGTTCGGCGTGGGAACCACGAGCAAGTACCAGGACACCTACGAGGATCTTATCTATTACCTCCGCTCAATGGAACGCCCTTTGGTGGTGCTTGACGAGGCAGGCGACCTGCAGTATGAGGCATTTCTTGAGTTAAAAGCCCTGTGGAACGCGACTGAGATGTGCTGCGGGTGGTACATGATGGGAGCCGACGGACTTGCAGCCAAGATAAACAGGAACGTGGAAGGCAGGAAGGTGGGTTACGCAGAGATATTCTCACGCTATGGCGGTAAGTACAGCAGGGTGACCCCAGAGCAGGAAGACGACCGCAGGGATTTCCTTCTGGAACAGGCTCGCGTTGTTGCAAAGGTAAATGCGCCAGAGGGAACCGATATCGGTCAGATAGTCCGCAAGAGCGGTGGCGGTCTGAGGCGAGTATATACGGAAATCGAGAAAATCAAGAAAGGAGCATGATGATAGGAAGCAGTCATACTATAGACTGGGAGCAGCGCAGGTATGAGATGGCAAAGGACTTCCTTGCCGCGTTGCTGACCAATGAAAGCGTCGTGCGTGAGGTAGCGATAAACCGCAATACCGGCGGTGCAGTCTCAGCAGCAGTAGCCTTTGCCGACAAGATGATAGTAGCCCTTCACGGATAGAAGAGCTTATAGTGTAAAGAGTAAAGTGTAATGAAATGAAACGAGCATATAGTCCAAAGGAGATAATCAAGAAGACCTACAAGACGCTGCCGTGGGGTGGTCGTTGGGAGAAAGCTTTCGGTTTGCCTGAAGAAAACTCCATTTGGTTCATCAGCGGTGCGTCTGCCAGCGGTAAGAGCTCTTTCGTAATGCAACTGGCACATGAGCTGACCAACTATGGTCAGGTGCTCTATATGAGCTACGAGGAAGGCGTAAGCCAGAGCTTTCAGGAGCGTTTGCTTAGATTCGGTCTTGACAAGAAGCAGGGATGGTTCCGTGTAGCGACCAATGACACGGTGGAAGATCTGCAAAACAGGCTGAAGAAACGCCACTCAGCAAAGTTCATCATAGTTGATTCATTCCAGGATGCAGGTTGGGAATGGCCAGAGACAAAAGCCTTGTTAGAGGCATTCCCGAAGAAGAGCTTCATATTTATCAGTCAGGAAGCCAAAGGGCAACCTTTAGGAAAGCCAGCCGTCAGGCTACGCTATAAAGCAGGAATAAAAGTTCGAGTCGTCGGTTTCCGCGCCTATTGTCAGGGACGTTTCAATCCCGATGCAGGTAACAGCTTCGTAGTATGGGAAGAAGGAGTATTAAGGACAACAAACAACGTGTGAGGCTATGGAGAAATACCAGATACTAATAGACAGAGACAACCTTGCCACGGTGGTGGATGACTGGATGTATCATGGCGGGTGTGACATAACGCTTCGCATAGCCAAGACCAAGGGTTGCCGAGTGATAGAGACCACAGATGCCCTGTATGCGGCGAGGATGGTGAACTATCTGAAGGTGGCAAAGAAAGTGAACATAGTGAATAATGTGTAAAGTTTAATGCTTATGAGCAGGATTAGAGAAATGATCGAGCTTACGCCCCCTGCAGTGTTCAGGGAGGCGCGTCCGGAGAGACTCACGGTGTCGGGCTTTACTTGCCCTGAGTGTCATGGAAACGGCTGGTTCTGGAGTGAGGACAGCGGTGGCGACTGGGAAAAGAAGGATTGCCCCGTATGTGGTGGAACGAAGGAGGTGACAGCCGAGGTGGTGATACGCTGGAGGGGAAAGTGTTGCGGCAATGCCCCGACAAACAAGACCAACGAGAATAATGTTTAACATCTTAACTAAGACAATTATGGAGAATAAGAACAAAGACAGTGAGCGTTCCGTATCCAGATGGTGGAATCCATTGGTGTATGTGTATGCGATTATCGCTCCATTGGCAGGAGCAGTCCTCTGTGCCGTAGCAGGATTATTCGTAGGAGCAGTCCTCGGTTATGAGGAAGGATTAAGAAGATCCTGCAACAAGATGGAAGAAGTAATTAACCAACTCCCATGAGCTATGCAGAACTATCGTCGCTTCTATGCCTCTCTGAACCGTCTGCCAGACGGTGGTATCGGAGAAATGAAAGAAACCCTTGTGTCAAGCTTCACGAATGGACGCACGATCCATCTGCACGAAATGACACAGAAGGAGTATGATGCCATGTGTGCCTCGCTTGAGGAGCGCCTTGGATGGAAGGAACTGCTGAAGAAGAAACGCAGCCTTTGCCTGAAACTTATGCAGAAGGCAGGTGTGGATACAACGGACTGGCAGCGTATCAACGACTTCTGCAGGAATCCGAAGATAGCCGGTAAGGCATTTGCCCAGTTGGGAGTGAAAGATCTCGACGCATTGCAGGTGAAGCTTCGAGCCATAATGGGCAAAGGCGGATTGAGACAGGCCAATGTTGAGGCAGCGCCTCAACAGGCAGTACATAGCAAGACAATCGTGGCTGTTCCGTTAAGCAACGTAATAGGACAGGCATAAGTAACCAACTAAAAAAACAGAAATTATGAAGCATGAAATCAAAGACTTGAGTGATCTTGCAGGTGGAATGGTGATAGAAACCGACCCACCCAAGTGTGATACCTGCCTGAATGACAAGGCTGGAACCTGTTGCGTAAAGCTGCACCTGTATGGCGGTGAGATTTGCGTGGCAAAATAGAACCCAAATATTAACAATCAAAAATCAAAGACAATGGCAAGACAGAAGAAGACCATTATCAACGGCGTGACCCGAGAGGCAGCCGATGAAGCATTCGCAACCTATGCGAAGAGTGACGCACAGATCCAGAAGATCAACGCAGAGATAGAGCTGCAGTGCGCCAAGATCCGTGAGAAGTACGCAGACAAGCTGGCAGCTCTGGGCGATGACAGAGACAAGGCATTCGACGTACTCCAGAGTTTCGCAACCGAGAACCAGGTGGAGTTGTTCACCAAGAAGAAGAGCCTCGACATGGCACATGGTACCATCGGCTTCAGAACCGGCACTCCAAAGCTCAAGACCCTGAAGGGCTTCACATGGGCAAGTGCCCTGAACCTCGTCAAGACATTCCTTCCAAGCTATATCCGTCAGACGGAAGAGATTGCCAAGGACAAGTTGCTTGCAGACCGTGACGTGGAGGTAGCGGTGGAGCGTAGTGACAGCCAGCGCCCTGTAAACGTATCGATGCGAACCGCGATGGCAGAGTGCGGTATTCAGGTGGTTCAGGACGAGACCTTCTACGTAGAACCGAAGAAAGAGGAGAACGTGGTATGAGGAAAGAAGTGACCAAGCCCGAGAAAGTTGCCTTGTGCCGTGAGTGCCACGGCACGGGCACGGTCACTAAGCTTGGCATTTCGAGGAAGTGCCCGAACTGTGACGGAAGTGGCAGGGTGCTCGTGAGTTGCGTGATGACTCTTGAGATCCGGCCATACAAGAAAGAAAGTAAGTAATCCTGATATATCCAGTCAATCGCATGGGAATAAAGAAGCGCAAAGGAAAGAGTTACGCAAAGCGAGTAGCCGACATAAACCAGATCTATGACACCTACGTAAAGACAGGTCTTCCGAACAGGGAGATATGGAAGCGTTACATATATCCGCAGTTCGGCATCTGTGAGCGTACCTTCTACAATCTGTTGAAAGCATCGTCCAACCCTCTGTTCGAGGCAAGGGCGGAGCTTTTGACTGAAGGCTTCTTGTTCCCAGAACTATTATATCCCGAAGATGAAGTCAGAGACCCAGCTTATTTTAAGAAGAATCCTTAAGGATATTCAGGTGGAACTTTCGGATGAGTTCGACCAGAACTTTGAGCGTGAGGCATTCTTTAGCGAGGCATGGCAGCGCAGGAAGAGCCCGACACGCCCGGATGGTCACATACTGGTCGATACAGGTCAGTTGCGCCGAAGCATCCAGAGCAGGACAACGGAGAACAGCATCGTGTTCTTCACGACTGAGCCATACGCAGCCATCCATAATGAGGGCGGTGAGATAGTGGTGACAAAGAAGATGAAGAAATTCTTCTGGCATAAATACTACGAGGCAACGCAGTCATTCGGAAGGAAGAAGGACGGTAGTCCGAGAAAGGACAAACGCACGGTGCAACTTAATGCTGAAGCCGAGTTCTGGAAGTTCATGGCATTGAAGAAGGCAGGAACGACAATCAAGATACCGAGACGGCGTTTCCTTGGCACGAGTCCGGAGGTGGAGCAAGCGGTACGGAACATCATCGAGGAGAATCTGGAAGGATACATAGAGGAAGCAATCAGTTTTTCAATTAAAGAATCATGAGAAAGGAAATGTACAAGATGCTCTGTGAACGCTTGCAGACAGTCTGTAATGGAGCAATTAAGCATATCGACCTGTGGAATCACAATGTGGAGTTCATTGAACAGGAAGAGAACTGGGAACGCCCTGCGGTGTTCATCGAATTTCAGCCTATTAATTGGAATGCCATTCGTAATGGTGTGGAATATAGGGCTGAACCTATAATCAACCTCCATGTGGTGACGGATTGGCAGGGTGGCAGTTCCGCAGATAGTGAGTTTCGTGAGAAGAGTCTGGAGGTGTTTGACCTACTGGAAGAAATACATAGGGTGCTCACCTGTATGGAGGGAGAGACTTTTGCCGAGTTTGACCTTGTAAAAAGCACTACCAACCACAATCACGAGGAAATAATCGAGAATATAGAGACTTATCAGTGTGTGGCTTTGAAGTCTCTGTAGGAATCCATAAATACAAGGGCTATGGACTACGTTAAAAGAGTTTACAACAAAGATTTTCGGACAATACGGCTGATCTGCAAATTTCTAATGGCTGAGAAAAATGTATTGGTTGTGAAAATAGAAACCATACATTACGGTGGGTATCGTCTGTGGTATGCGATAGGGTGAGAAGAGACCATTTCGAGGATATCCTCGAAATGATGGTAGTAAATGACAGATAATTGCAACTAATTATGGAAGGATTCAAGAAGTTTAAGTTGTTCGGTCTCTATTTCTATGTGTCAAGCATCCGCATGAGACCACGCAGGACGATAGATGAGAAGATGCGGAATCAGCGTAAGATCCTGAAAGGGATGAGACCGAGCTTGTATAAGGATCAGAACGGGTGTTGCCCGATGTGTGGCAGGCATCTCGAAGAGTACGCTATGGAGCTCCATCACAAGATTGGGGTGTCGGAGAGTCCTCATTTGGCATTGAACAGGAAAAATCTGGTGCTTTTATGCCATAATTGCCATGTGGAGATTCACAAAACGAATAAAATTACTGAGGAATGAAAAAAAATCCGCGACTTCTTTTGGAGGTTGCGGATTTTTTTGTATATTTGCAACAGAATAAGCACTGAAGGAATGGCACTCTGGCAATTTAGACCTAACCGCCGCCTTCGGTGTTTATTCATTTATATCGTTTATAGAGTAGAGATAGTATTTTATTACTATATGTCCATCTCTTCTATGTTTTACTTCTTTAGCGACATTTAATCTTACGTTTCTACCATGTAATTCAGCCTTATAATAGTAGAAATGTTCTATATTATCAGCCCTTGTATGTGTTAATGCTGAATCCTCAATATAAGTGCTGTTTTCAAGAAGTATCCCTAAATCCTTCAAATCCTCTTTAAGTAAGACGCTTGACCTGCTAAATGTATCAGAGAAAAGGTGCTTGTTCCCATAAGTAGAGAATCCAACCTTAATGGTACCATCATTGGTGGCCTTTTCATGTCTGATATGAAGTAGTGGTTCCATTTCATGAAGGTAGTGTGTCCTCTCAATAGCAGTTGCAGACTTTGTTCTGTCAGCTACGCATTTGTGCAGTATTTGGCACGCTGCACATAGTTCATTGTCGGGAATAAAGACAAGCTTGCTGGAGGCATTGCCTCCCCCCACAGAACCCTTGGCGTTGGCGATATCGCAGTCCTTGCACCGCTTGATGGTGTATGGGTTATAGTCAGGGAAAGACTTCTGCTCGATACCAGGATTGAAGCGGAAGATGCGTTTGGTGTCCTTACCTGTAGCCTCTTCACCGAGAGCCATAGCTTCATCGTGCGGAGTCTCTGGGTACTTTGACTTGCGAACCTGAACGACGGTGCAACGGCAGTTCCATCCGTTAGGTGGATAGAACTCCTTCCAGAAGGAATCGGTCGCAGGCAGAGTCACGCGGTCGAGCGCAGCATGTTCGGGGCGTACCTTCTTATCACGCTGGGTGCGGTACTGGAGGTTGTAGCGGTCGCTGTCCTGCATAAAGCCCTCCCACTTGGAAGCCATATTCGCTGAAGCCTGACAGAAGTTGTACTCAGCACGGAGATAGTTGCGGTTGTATGTGCGGTCTATCTTTTGAACGTCATTCAAAAACTGTTCGAATGGCTTTCTATTGCCGTTCTCATCAATGAGTGACGGGAATGCCTCGTTGAGTTCGTGGAAGGTCTTCATTCCTGAGAAGATGTAATTAGACTGTTGCAGTCGCTGACGCATGATATCAGACATCTCCACCTGTTGGAAAGAAGAGTCAAGAGCTTTGGCATGAGTGTCGATGAACTCCTGCACCTGCGTTTTTTCAAGTATCTCTACACGGAACTGCGAACCCTCCACCTTGTACAGGATCTGCATCATACTCTCGAAGAGCCGTGAGAGTTCCTTGCGAATCTCATCCTCACGGCTGAAGGTTGCCTGCAAGGCTTCTTCGCCTAAGATCTGGGCATAGCGTTGGTGCAGCCCCAGATAGTCACTGGGGCTTAGTCGAAAAAAGGGCGTGCATTTTGTGCCTGTGGCTTCTTTTTGTCAGGCTTGGGTGTTTTATTACCCTTCGAACCATTATCGCCACCGTCAGGCTCTGTGGGCGCGACAGGAGCCAATGGTTGCCTACGCTCACCAACAGGCATGTTGTATTTCTCCTCGAAGTATGTAGGATCAACCTCGTAGTTGTTAAGCACCATATCCTCGTAAGCCACCTGTTGCTCAGGTGTATAGTCAACGGAGTAGTCCCAGTCGAAGTGTATTCCTGTGAGAGGGAAACCATGACGGATCATGTGAGGGATGAGCTGGTTGTTCACCATGTCGCGTATGGTGTCACAGTCAGCCTCCACGAGATTTTGGAAAACTTCAAGATGGGTCTCAGACTGTGAGAGGCTACTTCCGTCTTCGATGGTCATAGTCTGTCCGATGATAAGCTTGGAGATTTCAGAGTTGGCACGGTCGATACGCTTGTCATAGACATTGAAGGCATCCCCCTTGGTTGATTCCACGACCTCAATCTCAGTACCCTCCTGGAATATGCCCCATCCCTCGGTACCCATGTCAGCCATCATCTTTTCCATCCTTGCGCGTTCCTTCTCATCGCGCGATGTGGTACGTGCAATGCGCATAGGCATTCCGAAGATCTCGGCAAAGGTGTCCCAGAAGGCGAGTGCATTCTTCTTTGGAATGGTCTGAGTAGCAGCCTTGAGATATAATCCGAGGTTGTCAGGCTGTCCCACCTCGATGAGCCAATCGGAGAACGGAGCTTCGTGATAGTCAATACCAGACTTCCAGTCCTGCCCGAGTTCGGTGATGACACGGTGATACTCAGGGATGACATGCTTTCGCGGGATGAGATTCGCCCCATCGTATGTGAGTCGTCCGTTTATGTCAGTCGTGATTCCCCCAAGCTCAATGAGTGAGTGTCCCCAGTAGTTGGCATCGAGTGCGAACTTCATCAGCAGCTTGAACCACGATGTGTTGAAGTATTTGGCAGCCTCTTCGTCTTCATCGCCATTCTCGTTAACCAGCTTGAAGGAACGAGCCATGACGAATCCCTCGCGTTGCTGTATGCAGCCGGAGAGATGCAGATCTATCTCCACATCGCGGTAGATGTCGTAGAGGAACTGACGGTTCGGGTTGTCAATGTTAATGGCGCGTTGCCATGCCTGCCTCCAGTCGCCAATATCCTTACGGGTAAGCGAGTCGGTGGTGCGCTGAAGCTCCATGACCGTTTTCTTGAAACTCCTGGCATCCTTCTTAGCGAGGCGCAGCGTACCGAACGGTGTTTGCACCAAAGTCTTGTTCTTTTTGTCTTTTCCCATAATGATTACCAGTTATGACGTAGTTTTTTCTGACTTCCATATACCAACGGAAACCCGACAGGGTTGCCGTTCTCGTCAATGGCGAGTGGCAAGTCAGGTATGATCTTACCAGCCTGTACCCCTTCCAGCCACTTGATGGCACGCTCGTATCGTTCCTTTCGTATCTCCATGCCCATCTTCTGCGGTGCAGATGCAGCCATGTGATATAGCGCGATGTCGCAGGTGTACATTACCACGAGTCTGTTGCGCTGAGTACCAGTAGCCTCGAATATGGCCACCGTATCATATTTTGGTCGGAGGTAGCCGCTGATTTCCTCGACTGCCTCAGTCTCGGCATTGGCACGATTTTCCGTGCTGACCTGAGATATCACCCTCAGAGCCTGCTCGCCGATGACCACCTTATAGTCTTCATCCGTGATAAACATAGCAGTACTTTTACATAGTTATATACAATGCCTTCTTCTCGATGTCCTGAACAGTCGTTCCCTTGCGGAAAGTTCCGTTGGCGATAAGCAGCCTTATCTCATGCTTTGAGACAACCATGAGTTTCTTGTTAAAGACAAGCACCATGTACTTACGGTGCGTTATGTGATGGAATTTATCAGCCTTCTTGACGGCACGCTTGAAGCGGAAGCCGAATATCAGTTCTTTAATCAGTTGGAACATATTACCATTGGTTTTTAGAGGTCGGACGCTTGCCGAACCTCGGTGAATAAATCTGTTGTCTTGTATTCTTCTGGAGAATATAGATAGCGCCCTCATCAGCATCAGGAGCATCATCATTGCCAGCCATACCCTTTTCGAATGCAAGGAGCTGGTCGAGTCCGGCTTGCATGTCAGGATCATCCTTCTGTGACAGGTCGTAGAACACGAAGCCACGTTCCCATAGCGGACTTATGGCTTCGACTCTCTGGAACTTGTCGGGTTTCTTACGTGTATCGCCTGTAATAGGGAGCTGGTAGCCTCTCAGATTACCCTCGGTCGTGAACTCGTCGAGCAGGATGTCCTGCATGAATGAAGCCTCCATTGCAAAGCGTATGGCTATGCCAGCCTCGCGGCTCCATTCGTAGAGGTCATAGCACCATCGGACAAGTTCCGCAACCGAAGCCTTGCGCACGAATGCGCGTAGATGCCACAGCTTTGTCCCCTGCTTTCCCCAGAGCTTAGCAGCCTTGGTATCGTTGCTCTTCTTGGATTTCCACGAAGGGTCTATGTAGAGGACGAATTCAGAGAAGTCCTTCCATGCAGGTCGCTTAGCCCATCTGATCCACTCCTGACGGAATACCGTGCCCTCCACGATCGGGTTGTGCATCATCTCCTTGTTCCATGCACGGAAGCCAACGAATTCAGCATACTCGCGTGCCTCCTCCTTAGTCCATTTCTCCTTCCATACTGGGTTTCCGTCGCTATCAACTGCATAGACGGTAGAGACATGCACGCCCTTGGTGGCGCAGATATTCGCCAGGACGGAAGTCTTGGAAATAAGGTTACCGACCATGATGAAACGACCACGACCGACATCGAGAGCACCGAAGAGAGCCTCCTTCACCCAGTCGGTAAGCTCACGGACACGCCTCTCGTTACGGCAAAGCTCATCATCATCAAGGTCATCGATGACGATGTAGTCAGGTCGTGCCTCACGTTTGCGGAGACCACGAGGTGACTGTCCACGTCCACATGCAAGGAAATGCACACCGTCCTTCGTCGTAAACTCACCTTCCGTCCAGTCACCGAGAGAAATCTGCTTGCCGAAATCGGCAATGATGCGCTTGTTATACTGGAGCTCTGCCTGAATGTCGCCCAGAAGACGGTCGGCACTATCCTCAGACTTTCCGACTATCACCATGAAATTGATGAGCCGTTTAGGCTGGAACATCAGCCATAGAGGCATGAAGATGTCGAAGTGGGTTGACTTTGCATGACCTCGTGGCCATTTGAATACCGCCTTGAGGTTAGGGGTGTTCTTGACCTTCGCTGCAGCAGCATTATGGAAAGGAGCGTTGTGAATGATGCGTATCGGTTCACCTGTTACCTTGTCGCGGAGAGTGAGGAAGTGAGGGAAGTAATACTCACAGAAAGCAGCATAGTCTTTCTGGAGCCGACGTATGCGCTGTTCCTTCTGCGTGGCGTTCTCACGTACAAGGCTTGCCGTATCCGTAAGGTTCTGGATCTGCCTGCAATGTTCGCGCCATTCCTCCTGTATTTTCTTAAGTTCCGCTATTGATGCCATGATGTATGCTTAGAGTTCTGCTGATGGAGCCATCTTCTCCATGAGGAATTTGTTCTGGTACTTGTTGATAGCCTTGATGAGTTCGGGGGTGATCTCAGGGTTGTATGTAGCCTGATCCTGAATCCATCGGTTGAATGCCATGAATACCTCGATAGCATCGATGACGTTAGCCTTCTTGTCGAGCTTCTCTATTGTAGCCGATAGCTTGGAGAGCTTGTCGGCAAGAGTGCCGATAGCCTCGGGGTCACCGGACTCGTTGACCTGCCCGATGAGCTTGTCGATGGCGAGGAGAAGTTTGTTGACCAGTTCGGGGCGTGATATGTTCTTGGCTGCTCGTGCCTCCTTCCATCCGTCGGCTGAACACCACTTGGAGACGGATTGCCTTGACACGCCCAACTGTTCTGCAATCTCCGTCAGTTCCATGCCGGAGAGGTACAAAGACCTTCCGAGCGGTTTCTTTTTTTCAATTTCTGCCTTTGTCATAATGTGTGTGGTTAAAAAATTACTGCAAAGGTGATCATTTTCAGACAGTCGAAGAAAAAAGAGAGCAAGCGTTTCATAGAAGTGTGCAACCATTTCATACATTTTTTGTAATGTGAGGGAAAATGACAAACTTTGCATCGTTATTAATCGCAGCTGTGTCGTGGACACAGCATAAAGAACAATGTTTATGAGCAAGACAAAACGAGTTAGAATCAGTAACGAAAGCCTGAACAGCTATGGTACGCGAGTACTGACCGCAGGAATGAACGTGGATCAGTACAACCGCAATCCAGTATTGCTATACATGCATCAGCGCGGTCAGGTTATCGGTTGTGTTAAAGACCTCCGCGTGGAGGGTGACGAGGTGACGGGCGAACTTGTGTTCGACGAAGCCACGGAACTGAGCCAACGCTGCAAGAAGCAATACGAGTTCGGCAGCCTTAAGATGGTTAGCGTTGGCATTGACATCCTGGAACTGAGTGAAGACCCTAAGCTTCTGGTGCAAGGTCAGACAAGTCCGACCATTGCCAAGAGCAAGCTGTTCGAGGTATCGCTTGTGGATATCGGTGCGAATGACGATGCAATCGTACTGCAGAAGGACGGCAAGCGCATAGAGTTAGGCAAGGACGGCGGTGTAGAGTTACCGCTGCTGCATAATATTAACAACAATCAAAAAACAAAAACAATGGATCAAGAGAAGTTAGCCCTTCAGTTGGGCTTGCCCAAGGATGCCGATGAAGCGACCATCACCGCTAAGCTGGCCAAGCTTCAGGCAGACAATGCAGAGGTAGAGACCCTGCGTCAGGAACGCGACACCCTTCGTGCCGCCCGTATCGAAACCCTCGTGAATGCTGCCATCGCCGAGAAGAAGATCGGTGAGGACAAGAAGCAGCAGTTCCTTGACCTCGGCAAGAAGGTTGGTGCTGAGGTGTTGAAGCAGACATTCGATGCAATGTCGCCACAGGTGAAGCTCAGTAGCCTCGTGTCTGGCGACGGAGCACCAGGTACAGGTCGTGTCGAGTACAAGAAACTGAGTGACGTGCCAACAGATAAGCTGGCAGAGCTCAAGGCGAGGAATCCTGCCCAGTACAAGAAACTGTATAAGGCAGAATACGGATTTGAATGTGAAATTTAGTGTTTAACCAACAAAAAGAGAAAAAGACAATGATTCGACTTTTAACAATGTTGATCGCGGTTCTGGTGAACTGCGTGATGGGTAGCACCTTTGCTGCCATGGTCGGCATTAACCCCGTAGTGGGTGCCGTCGGCCTGAATGTAGTTGCCGTCACTCTCGGCAATGTGTTCCCAGCCGGAAGCCTCCGTGCCGGAGTCTATACCGAGATCTGGACAGGTGAGCTTGTGAAGCACCTTCGTCGTGGCCTTGAGGCTACATGGCTTGATGGTATTCCTGACAGTTCAAGCATCGTGAACAATGACGTGATCCACCTGGTGGAGGTAGGTGTTGATCCTGACGTACTGATAAACAACACTACCTATCCAATTCCTCTCCAGGCACTTGATGACGCAGACATCGCCATCCAGCTTGACAAGTTCCAGACCAAGGTGACACCTGTTACAGACGATGAGCTCTATGCTATCTCCTATGACAAGATGGCACGTGTGAAGGAAAGTCATGGTAATTCCATTAACGACGGTAAGTTCCAGAAGGCAGCTCATGCCCTATGTGCACAACAGAATAGTGCCACCACCCCTGTACTGGTTACTACTGGTGAGCGCGATGCGGACACTGGACGAATTAAGCTACGTATGCAGGACATTATAAACTTGAAGCGTGCGCTTGACAAACTGAAGGTTCCTGCAACTGGTCGCCGTCTGGTATTGTGTACCGACCATGTAAACGACTTGCTGGAAACCGACCAGCGTTTCAAGGAGCAATACAACATTGATCGTGGAAACGGTACAGTTGGGCGTCAGTATGGCTTTGACATCTACGAGTTTGCGAACAACCCGTTGTACACCACCGCAGGCGTGAAGAAAGCCGTAGGTGCATCAGCCTCTACTGGTGAGTTCCAGTGCTCATTTGCCTTCTTTGTTCAACGAGTGTTCAAGGCAACAGGCTCGACAAAGATGTATTACAGCGAAGCATCCACAGACCCTGAGTATCAGCGCAACAAGATCAACTTCCGTCACTACTTCATATGTATGCCAAAGAAGACCGATGCTGGCGGTGTGATCAGAAGCGGATATCAGGCAAGCGCCGTAATTCCTGAAGGATAAGTAAAACCCCATAAATTTGAAGAAAATGAAACTTATAGTAAAGAGTATTTTCCGTGACAAGACAGATCATGTGACAGTCTATGAGCCTGACACCATTCTGGAAGTGAAGGACAAGGAGCGTGCCGCCGACCTTATCAGTCGTGGGCTATGCGCTGAGTACAAAGGCAAGAAAGCCGCTGCCATAACACTTGGCGAAAAGGCTTCAGCCGAGGCAGAAGCAGAAAAAGCAGCCCCTGCGGAGAAAGCAGAGGAAGCACCTGCTGAAGCATCCACCGAAGGTACAACCTCAAAGACCGAGGAAGCGGAATGAGCAAGCCGATGAAATATCTTGTAATCCACTGCACCGCCACGAAAGCAGGTCGTGAGGTGAGTTCAGATGAGATCCGCCGCTGGCACACTGACCCGGTATGCAAGGGTGGTCGTGGCTGGAAGCAGGTGGGTTACACAGATATGATTCATCTGGACGGTCGTGTGGAAAGGCTTGTCAGGAACAACGAGGACGCAAATGTGGATCCGTGGGAGATTACCAACGGTGCGAGTGGCTACAATGCCATCAGTCGGCATATAGTCTATGTTGGTGGTGTTGATGCCAATGATGCGAACAAGGCAAAAGACACACGTACACCTGCACAGAAAGAAGCCCTGAAGCGCTATGTACGGGACTTCCACATGCGTTTCCCGCAAGTGAAGATTATCGGCCACAATCAGCTGGCAAGCAAGGCTTGCCCGAGCTTCGATGTCCCTAAGTGGCTGAAGGAAATAGGAATCAACCAAAAATAAGACAGATGGAAATGCAACTCAGTGAAATCCTCAACGTGGTTCTCGGTGGCAGTCTTGTAGGTTCGCTCATCTCCATCATGACCATCCGCAGTGCCCTGAAGAAGGCTCGTGCGGAGGCAGAGAAGACAGTTGCCGAATCCGATACGGTGAAGATAACGAATACTGAGCAAGCCACCCGGATACTGGTTGAGAACATTGTAAAACCCTTAACAGAGGAACTGAATGAAACAAGAAAGGAAATTGGATCGATTAAGCGTGAGGTTGCACGTCTGCGCAAGGCTATCGACAGCGCTAATAGTTGCCGCTACAACGCTGACTGCCCTGTCCTTGAGCGGATGCGCGTCACACCGAAGGAGCGTGACGGTTGCAACCAGAGAGCAGGTGCTTGGGTCGATACACGCAGACAGCGTGACCCACCTCACATTGGATACAGGAAGCGAGTACACGGCAATAAGGACGGAACCGCTGAAAGTACCGATGTCGGAGGTGAGCCTGACGATACCGACGGACAGTCTCCATAGGCTTCCGAACGGTGCTGCCTACAGTAAGCGTAGCGGGCGTGTAAGCGTGAAGGTGACGCGCAAGACCTCCACTCCGACTGGACCTGAATATATCTACGTATATGCCACCTGTGACAGTCTGCAACTCCTGTGTGAGCGCTATGAGCGTACTATCAAGAATATGCGCAGATTGTATGGCGTACAGTCAAATGGCAGCGAAATACGTCGATATGAGTCAAAATCGGAGGAGAATGAGGTAAGCGAGAAGCCTCCCGAACGGTATTGAAACGGCATTAAAATGGTATTTTATCGGACTTTTGTCCGGAATAATAGGAACAATAATCATCTTAATAAAACGAAAGAAATGAACAGGAAATTTATCTACGGTATTGCAGCCGTGATGTTCGGCAACGATACTATCGGCTACATCGAGAAGGGTAGCTGGGACTGGGGCGGTACCAAGCCTGAGAGTACGGATGTGGAGGCGGAGCAGGTTCCAGATGCCCCCGTGCTTGTATTGCAGCAGAAGAACGGTCAGATCAGCCCTACGTTCAATCTTATACAGTTGGACTATGAGAATCTGCAGCGTGTGCTCGGCGGTACTCTGGTGACTACTGGTGAGGGACAAAACGCGACAGTCACAGGCTGGAAAGCTCCTACAAGCCTTGTTGACCTTAACGGTGCATGGTCAATCGACTTTGCCAGCGGTCAGACAATGACCATCCCTAACGGTACCATCCTCGCCAATCTCGGCGGCAAGCTTACCTTGACGGAAGTGTCAAAGGTAGAGTGTCAGCTTAAGGTGATGAAACCGAGCGACGGTAGTGCACCATACGAGATCAACGATACACCATCTGAGGGCTAATGGATGCACGGGTTATAAGACAAATCCAAAGAGAGGGAGCGGAAGCATTACTGAATATGGGTGTTTCCCTCCCTCTTAAGGATTTCAGGGTACCTTTCAGAAAGGAACCTTTGCATCTGAGGCTGACGATGCACCGCCCGACGATGGCCTGTCAGATACAGATAGCGCGTACATGGCTTAGTGTGGGCATGACACTTGAGGAATTCGAGGGTCTTGACTATGACGGTCAGATGCGTTTCCTTGCCGAACACGGCAGGAAACTGAGCCGGATGATCGCGCTGACGATGCAGCATTGGTGGCTTCCTACCTGTGTACTGGCTTGGTTTATCCGGCACTATATGAAATGGAAGTATCAGAAGGGAGCGTTTGAGAAGTTTGTTACCCTCATGGGTACGGAGGCTTTTATGCCTATTATCAGATCAGCCGAGATAGCGAATCCGATGAAGCTGAGACTGAGCCAAGCAAAGAAGGGGAGTTAAAGAGCCATTGGGAAGGTTCCCATAGCCCTTTCGGATTTATCTGGCAGATAGCGAGTGCGACTGGTTGGAGCGTGGAATATATCCTTCACGGTGTTAACTACCAGACGCTGATAATGATGATCAGCGATGCACCTCGTTATATTGACGGTAAAAAGAAAAGCAAGAACGACAACAGGAGTGCAGAGGAAGAGGCGAATGACATAGTCGGCTTTTTCCGCAGTAATCTGAAACAATAGAGAATAGCCAATGAAACCAGTAGAGATAGAGTTCCTGATGAAGGATGGATTGAGTAGCGGTATTGACAAAAGCCGTGAAAGGATCAATCAGCTGCAGGATGCCTCTCGCAGTCTGACGGAAGTAATAGGTCAGATGGGAGAGGAAGGTGCACGTGCCTCAGAAAAATACAACAGTAAACTCGGTGATTTGCGTCAGGGTGTAGAGAAGATGTCCGCATCCCTAAAAGCGATGGGTGTGTCAGAAAAAGATGCAGCCGGCGTACTTATGAGGTCAAGTGAACAGAACGTGCAATTCGTGGAGGCTCAGGTAACAAGGTTACGCGCGATGGAGGATACGTTGCGCACAGCCTTGGAGAATGGCAACACCGCCTTGGCAGAATCGACCAAGCAAGAGATAGAAACCGTGGAGACTTGGATAAACGAGGCTCTCGATGCCATCCAGAAAAATGCGGAACGGATACCGGCAATTGTCAATAAATCTACATCCACAGCTCCTATCCAACATACAGAGAACATAAAGGCGCAGCTCCGCACGCTGACCTCAGAGATTGCACGTGCAACGCTTGAATACCGCAACATGACCGATGCGGAAAGGAACTCAGCGGCAGGTATGGAACTGAAGCGCAAGCTGGAGGAAATGATTAAGAAAGCTGCCGAACTGCGTGACGCAATGGATGACGTGAACCGTCAGGTTCGTGGTGAGGCATCGGACACAAGAACCTTTGATGCCCTTACGCAAGGCTTGAACGTGATCACCTCAACAGCAGGAGCAGCAACAAGCGCCCTTCAGATGTTCGGTGCAAGTCAGGAAGATCTCGTTGCCATACAGACAAAACTACAGGCGACACTCGCCATCAGCAATGCGCTGACTGTTATCCAGAATAACCTCCAAAGAGAAAGTGCCCTGATGTCGGGAATACGCTCCATCAAGGAAAGTGCCCTTGCAACATCTATCGCTATAAAGACGGCAGCAGAAGGCAGAGGTGTCATAGTTACCAAACTTGCAACTGTCGCCCAAGCTGCTTTTAATGTCGTAGCCAAGGCTAATCCATACGTATTGCTTGGCATGGCCATACTGACCGTGGTTGGTGCACTCTTTGCATTCACGAAAGGTTCAAAAGAGGCAACCGAAGCAGAGAAGCGTCAGCTCGAAGAAACAAAGCGACTGAGAAGGCAACAGGAAGAAATGACCAATGCCCTCGGACGGGCTGCAGGAAATGTCGAAGCTAAGTACCGCTCCCTGCAGCAACAATGGAATCGTCTGAAGACCGATAGCGAGAAGAACAAGTGGATAAAGGTAAACGCTGACAAGTTCCATGAATTAGGGCTGAAGGTAAGTTCTGTAAAAGATGCCGAACAGGTATTGGTGGATATGGCTCCACAGGTGATAACCGCTCTTAAAGCAGTTGCGGAGGCAGAGGCTTATAGCGACCTGTACAAGGATTCCATCAAGACTCGTGCAGAGAAGTGGGAGCATCGCATCAAGTCACGTGCTACTGGTGATTACTATGTGAGAGCATCAGAAGGCTCTTCAATATCAGAGAAAGAGAAGGAATATCTGAAAGGACTTGGATTCCGGGACAACAAGCATGGTGGAGATGTGGACTACTCAGATCCATTGATTGGTGATGGTGCAGTCAAGTCACGCCGTGCTATTGATGCAATAAACGAATATCGTAATAAGAAAGCCAATGAAACAAATCAAGCGCTGGAATCAAAGTATAATGAAGAAGTCGATTTCTACGCAGGCAAGTGGAAGGAAGCAGAACAGAAAGCTGCTGAGGCTCGTTCCCAGATTCCTGGCAGGTTACGTTACGATGAAAATGACAAGGACAGGCAAAAGGAGGAGGAAAAACGTGCCGAGGCATTAACCGAGTTACAGGCAAAGAATCGTCAGGCAGAGATAGACCAGATGAAAGAGGGTGCAGAAAAGAAACGCGCTCAGCTACGTTTGGACTACGACAAGGAGATTGCAGAACTCGCCAAACTTGAAAAAGAATGGCGTGCTGCCCAAAATGGCGAACTTACGAATGACCAGAAGGATGCACTTGCTGCATCGAGGAATCTTGCCAAGACAAAACTTGAAGCCGGCGAGGCAGAGATAGCAAAAGAGGAAGCAGAACAGGAACGCAAGCATCGTAAGTCAGAAACACAGGCGATGATTGAGTACCTGAAGGAATATGGATCCTATCAGCAACAGAAACTGGCGATAGCCAAGGAGTACGCCCAGAAGATTGCAGATGTGGAAGCGTCAGAGGCAGACGAAGCCACCAAGCAATGGCAGAAGAAGAAACTGAACAAGGAGAGGCTTCAGAAGGAAGCGAGTCTTACCTTCGAGAACATCAGTCGTGGTATAGACTGGCACGCATTGTTTAGCGGTGTTGGTGATCTGACGAAGGAGATGATGTTACCGATGATGGAGCAGCTTCAGGCATTTGTGAAAACCGAAGACTACAGGAATGCGGATGCAGAGACTCAGGAGGAGGTGACGGAGCTAATCCATGAGATGCGGAAGTATGTCGGCACGGATCAGAGCGTGACATGGCAGAGCCTTGACCGAGCAATCAGGGACTTCACCGCATCGGTAGCAGCCTACGATGCCGCTAAGAAGAAAGAGGATGCAGCTGTAAGTGCGCGTGATGAAGGCAGGAAGCGTCTGAATGCTGGTGAGATTAACGATGAGGAATTCAAGGCTCTGGAAGCTCGTGCGATGGAACTTGGTGACGCTACCGCGAAAGCGCGAGAGGACATGGAAGCCTTCGGTGAGAGGCTTAACCGCACGAGCGAGGAGGTTGCCAATTTTACGTCAGGTCTGACGACTGCCCTGAACAATGCCAAGGGTTGGGAAGGAGCAGAAGGCTTCGGTGGTGTGAAGAGTGCCGTAGGAAACATCGACCAACTGAAGGGTACACTTGACTCCATACTTCCCCAGATGGGTGAGGGAATGGCAAAGAACATAGGTACCTCTCTGAGCAGTACGATGGGCAGCGCATTGAGCAGTATGGGCAACGGACTTGGTAGCGTTCTGTCGAGCGGTCTTGGTAACATGATTGGCATCATAGCGCAGATTCCGAAGATGATCCTTGACCTTGCGAACGGCATCAAGAATTTCGTGACCGGAATACTGGATGCGCTGACGGAGCTTATCAGTTTACGTTGGATAGATGACCTCGTGGTGAGCATCCTTGATGCGATAGGCAGTCTGATAGATGCCATATTCGACCTTCCTGAGAATCTGTTCCATGTATTGGAGAGCATCATTGTGAATGGCATAGGCGGTCTGATAGACGGAGTATTGGGTCGTGTAGGCAACATCCTTACGCTGGGAGCCCTGAGCAGCGGTGGCCCTTCAGAGTGGTTCACGAACTCGAATGCGGAGGAAGTGGCGAGAGCCATTGACAGGCTGACGAAGCGCAATGAGTTACTTGAACAGGCGATAGATGACCTGACGGATGAGATGAAGACAGCTCGCGGTGCATCTGCCATTGAAGCTTCGCAACGTGCGAGAGAGTTGCAGGAAGAGGTCAATGCCAACTATAGGAATATAGCAAAAGAGCAAGCTGGCTATCATAGCGCGCACAATAGCTTCAACTATTACTGGGATGGGTATAGCGAGGAACAGATCTTACGCCTAAGCAAACAGATAGGCAGGGAATGGAACGGTGACCTGTGGAGTCTTAGCTCGGAGGAGATGAAGATGCTACGTAGCAATGTGGATATGTGGGAGCAGATCAAAGACACGGGCAAGGGTAACTATGGCGGTCGTGTGGCAGAGAAACTGAACGACTATATCGAGCAGGCAGGCAAACTGGAGGAAATCACGAACACGCTGTATGAGAACCTGACTACCACTACAAAGGACAATGTCTTTGATGATTTCCTTAACTCCCTCTATGATCTTGCCGATGGCAGCGAGGAAGTGATGGATGACATAGCCGAGAACTGGCAGAAGATGGTAAACAAGATGGCGGTGAATAACCTTGTCGGTGCCAAGTTCGAGAAGGAACTTGAAGGGTGGTACGAGAACCTTGCGAAACTAAACGAGTCACGCACCAACGGCGAGATAACAGATGAGGAGTACCGCAAGCGACTGGATGCCCTGAAAGCCGAGTACGAAGGCTATGTGGAGAATGCCAAGAAGGATATCGAGACACTACGAACCGAGGGTATTATAAAGGAAACGGAGGAGAACAAGGGTACGACTCAGAGTGGCAAGGCAGGAGCATTCACCACGATGAGCCAGGATCAGGCAGGCAAGCTTGAGGGACTTTTCGTAAGCGGGCAGATACATTGGGCAAGCCTTGACGACAAGATGACCGATGTTTCCGTTCAGATAGGAGCTGCAGGTGACACCCTGAAAAGGATCGAGGAGCATACAGGCAGCAGCGCCCTGAGTCTCGAAGAGATAAAGAATGACATCAAGATAATAAAACGTGACGGACTAAAAGTAAATTGACATGGCACAGCAAGGACATATACTAAACGGACTGGTACTGATTAACGGTACTGACATCTGGCAGAGATACGGAGTATTCCTGACAGAAGAGAGGAAGGGCGGTCGTGAGAACCTGACCGCCATCATGACTGCGAGCAAGGTGAAAGACCATGTCGGGGTGGATATCAGGGAACAGAATGGCAAGCGATATTCGCAGAGCCTCGTAGTGAGGAATCAGGAGCGTGACGTTACGCTCCACTTCGCTCAGTATGCACCGACAAAATCCGTCTGGCTTCAGAACTATATGGATTTCATCCAGTTCCTGAAGACAGGTAACAACGGCTGGCTGAACATAGAGTTCACGGAACTGAGCCTTATTCTTCGTGTGTTCTATGTAGAGAGCACTGCATACCGTCCCCTTACGTATCTTTGGAAAGAGGGCGTACAGGCAAGCCGTTACAAGGTGAAGTTCCGTGAGCCAAACCCGATAATATAATGACATTATAAAACCATTAGAATATGCTTCTAACGCTATACGATCAATACGGAATCGTCAAGACGACGCTATCGCCTAACGACACGAGCACCCAGGACAAGGAAATCCAGGGCGACAACGTGCTGAGTCTGTCGTTCACCCTCTATGAGTATGTGAGCATAGACGTGAACGACTATGTGGTCTTTGAGGGTGAGCATTACTGGGCTGTGGAGAAATACCTTCCACAGGAGAAGAGCACGGTAGAATGGGAGTACAACGTGAAGCTGTACGGCATAGAGAGCCTTATCAAGCGTTTCCTTGTGCTAAAGACCGTTGACGGTGACAATGAAGCCGTGTTTACGCTGACAGCGAAACCGTCAGAGCACATAGACCTCATCGTGCAGAACATCAACGATGGCATGGGCAACACCACCAATTTCAAGAAGGGAACGGTAGAAGGCACGGAGAATGTTGTCATAGAATACGCAGGCAAATACTGCGATGAAGCCTTGAAGGAACTTGCCGAGGCAGTAGGCGTGGAATGGTGGATTGAGGGCGAGACCGTGAACCTGTGCCGATGCGAGCACGGCGAGGAGGTAACGCTTGGTTACGGCAACGGTCTGACAAGCATAGACAGGGATGTGGCCGACAATGCGAAGTTCTTCACGCGCCTGTTCCCGATAGGCAGTAGCAGGAACATAGATCCGGAGCGTTATGGAAGCAACCGTCTGCAGTTGCCTAACGGCGTGAAGTATGTAGATGTGAACACGGAACGGTATGGAATCATCCACCACTACGAGCAGGAGGCTTTCTCTGGAATCTATCCGCGTCGTGAGGGAGTTGTAAGTGACGTGCGTGAAGAGACCGTGACGGACAATGACGGCAAACCGTTCAAGATATACTACTTCAAGGACAATGACCTGCCGTTTGATCCTAACGACTACGAGATAGGCAATCTGGTGAAGCATGTAAGTTTCGTGACAGGCGAGCTTGCAGGTCTTGGTGCTGATGATGACCACTATTTCGAGGTAAACTATGACAGTGGAACTCGTGAGTTCGAGATTATCACGATATGGCCATACGACAATGACATACAGTTGCCAGGCGGATCATTAATCCCGAAACGAGGCGACAAGTATATCCTGTGGAATATCAGGATGCCAGACGAATACTACGGTCTGGCAGAGAATGAATACCTGACGAAGGTGAACGACTATATCGCCCGACACGCGCTTGACGTGTCACGCTATAAAGCACCCACAGATCATGTGTGGATAGAGAACGAGGGCGTGACCTTGCATATAGGTCGCAGAATTCGTCTGGAAAGTCAGGAGTATTTCCCGGACACAGGCTACCGTGCGAGCCGTATCACGAGGATAAGCCGTCAGGTGACATTGCCGAGTCAGATGGATCTTGAGATAAGCGATGCCCTCTCGACACGGACTCTTGACAAAATAGACGATAATATCCGGGATGTCAAGAACTACACAGGCTCGCTTGTAGGAAGGATGAGTCTGCCAGACATCATCAGAAGCTGGGACACGACACGCCCTACGGACAATAACCTATACAGTGCACGCCGTAGCCACAGGGAGTTCCTGAGCAAGACCTACGCAGACAGGGCTAAGGAGAAGATTATCTTCGACAAAGGAATTGACATCGGTGACTTCGAGGCTGGTGAGGAAGGTGCCAGGATTGACGGACTTGGCAATGCTGAGCTTCTGTCGCTCGTTGTCCGCCAGCTGCTGCGTAGTGCACGTTTCGTTGACGGCTTCGGTGGAGAGGGCTGGCAGTTGTGGATAGATGAGAACCAACTTGCCAACCTTACCATTGACAAGCTGACAGTGCGCCAGATAATGACGGTGTTCGAGCTCCTTGTAGAGAAGATACGCAGCGTAGGCGGTCAGATAGTTGTGAGTGCAGCCAATGGAAAGATAAAGACTGTTGAGGAGGTGGGTGACTACTACAAGATCACCTTCGAGCAAGACAACACTTTCCAAGTGCATGACCTGATGCGCTGCCAGACATTCACAGGCGGTAACCTGAAATCATACTGGGTGGAGGTGGCATCCGTTGACGGCAATAGCGTCTTGGTTTCAAAGAGTGAGTTTGACGCGAGTCTTCCTTCCGAAGCTGACGAATGCGTGCTGATGGGCAACACCGCCAACAGTATGCGCCAGAACCTGATACTCATATCAGCCACGGAGGATGGACAGCCAAGAATCGAGGTCATGGATAGCGTTAGAACCAAAAGCTTTGATAATTGCCTACGTGCCCGTTTCGGTAATCTGGATGGTATAAGCGACGATTGGTTCCCTGTAGATAACCAGCCGCACGGCAATGGACTATACTGTGACAATGCGTATCTTCGTGGTACGTTCCTTCTGGTGACAGGTGAGGACATCAAGACCAAGTTCGAGGTAACGGAAGGGAAGATACAGAGTAGCGTGAGTGCCTTGCGTCAGGACTTTGCCCAGGCGAACGGCTATCTGAACAATCCTTGCTTCGATGAGGGATTGAGCAAGTGGTTCACGGAGAATGATACTGTGTTCTGGCAGGTTGGCAACCGATGGATATGGGCAAACAAGAACGTGCTGACGAAGAAGGGCGATGGCGCAAGTGTTACAATAGATGATGGTCGCGTGGTAATGAGGATCAGAAACAAGTACATCACACAGCGTAACGGCAACCTCCGCACCATACCAACTATGGATACCAACGCAGAAACAGGTAAGAAAGAGGCAAAGCCTGTATATCTGAGTTTCTTCTATCGCTGCGCTACTGCAGGTACGTTGCGCATCCGCTTCGAGAATGTTGACAAGACCGGCTTCGAGAATTTCAATTCTTTCGATGTGGAAGAGACGCTTGCCGTGACTACAGGCTACAAGCAATATACCTGCGATGGCCTGTGGAATGGTACTGGTGACTTCAAACTGAGCTTCACAGGTGATATCTACCTGTACATGCTAATACTGAGCACTGATAAGGTGGAGAGCCTTGCATATAGATACCGTTCCCTGTTCGAGCAGAGCGCGAAACTTACGCATTTGGCTCAGCAGTACCTTGATGCAAACGGCAACATACTTGCAAGCAGTGGCTTTATGATAAAGGCCGAGGGAACAGGTATCTACTGTCAGGATGCAAATGGCAACCTTGCGCTTATAGGAGTTGGCAGACAGGTAGATGATGGAAACGGCGGTACACGAATGGTGATAAAACTGACAGCAGACAACATAGAACTGGAAGGCTTGGTGACAGCGAACCAGAACTTCAAGATTCTTAATGACGGCAGTATTGAGGCGAAGAACGGCAAGTTCAGAGGCCAGGTAAATGCTGACAGCGGTGAAATAGGAGGATTCACCATAGGAAGCACTATGATCGGTACTGGTGATGAAACTGGTGGAAACGGTCTTTTCCTTACCAATAGCATGATAGGTTTCAATACCTCCAATCGTCAGGCGATACTTGGAACCTGGAATAATCTTGGTCAGCCAATGCTTCTGCGCCTGGTGGACACGTCACCAGATAACCTTCTGCCTAAATATGGTATCGTGTTTGACATAAGGAACTCCCAGGCAGCAAACCTTGCCTTCACAGGCAATGGCAACGGTGCATTGAACGGCTTTATCGACGGCTACAGGTTTAACAAGGTAATTGTGAACGAAGCAAATACAGTATATGGAGTGGGCATATCCGATAGCAATCGTATCATCGTAAACTGTACGGCTGGAAATTCCGGCATAATTCTTCCGCGCCTGTCATACGTACAAAGAACTCTTCGTATTGGTGACAATACTCCGTTTGCCTTCCGCTTGACAGTAATGGCTGATCTTGGTTCAGAAGGTTTCAAAATCTATGGTCGTAATACGAATTCCGGCAGTAGCGGTGGAACACCATGGAACGATGATGACTACCCATTGTTTACGCACTGGGATGGTGGCCAGTACGGTAATAGCGGTCTCGCTATGGGACAAGGAGATTCGGTGGAAGTGTTATTAGTGTATGATCCAGACAGGACGGGCACCATTGATGGTTTTACCACCCAGTACACAGCACGAGTAATAAATAGACAAGATTAACAATATAAAACTCTACTAATATGACAGAACAAGAGAAACAAGAACTGAAGCAGGAAATAATCAACCAGATTAAATCCGAGAGCCAGAGCTGTGATGAACTCGAAGAGGTACAGGATATGGCAGGTGTAAACTCGCTCCCGGCGATGCGTGGCAATAATGTAGTGCGTGTTCCTATAAGTTTGCTTGGTGCACCAGCCACCGCCGCCGCAGCTCAGGCACTTGCAGCAAAGGCACAGGCAGAGGCAGCAGCCAGTACGGCAAACACCTCTGCAAGCAATGCCGATGCAAAGGCGCAAGCTGCAGAGGATGCCGCGGAGGACGCAGAAGAGGCAAAGGCAGCTGCCGAGCAAGCGACTGCTGATGCCCAGGCAGTAGTGGCACAACATGAGTCAACGGCGGTGGCTGGTCGCAATGGTGCGACCGAGCGTATCACCGCCATGACGGATGATGCCGTGATAGCAAGTGCGGAGAGTGCGACACAGACGACGGGGCTTGCCGTGAAGTATGACGTGACGGCCAAACTGTTCTACGTGACTGTAGAAGGTGTGAACTACCGCAACTTCCCCGAGGTATCACTCTATGCCGATAACAGCTATGCCCCACGCCAGAACAAACTCTACCTCTTTGGTGAGACTCTCTACGCATGGAGTCCAGATGATGCGAACCTTGTGGAAGCGAGCGGCAAGGGAGGCAACACAATCAATGTAACGAAAGTCTATCCTTTGGAGGAAGGCTACTACACACTTGCCACGGCAATCGCAGCCGTAGAGGCAAAGCGCAGGGAGAAGGGTGCTTGCATCACCTATGAGGCAGCTCAGGGCAAATGGGTGACAAAGCAGTTCGTCGGCACTAACCTTGCGAGCTGGGAGAGTGAGAGCAGTTGGGATGACTTCGGCGGTGGGGGCACGGTAAAGAGCGTGACGCTGAACGGAACAAAGGTTAATCCTGACGCGCAAGGCGATATATCCCTTACCGTGAACGAGGTGAATGTAGATCAGACGCTCGACCCTGCGAGCACGAACCCAGTGGAGAACCGTGCGGTAGCCGGCAAGGTGAGCGAGATAGAGGCAGGCACGGTATTCTCTATGGATGCAGAGTTGAACGATGACGAGAGCACCGTGACACTCTCTCTGAAGAACAAGAGCGGAGCGGAGATAGCGAGCGTGGACATCCCAGCCGGAAGTGGTGGCGGTGGCGGCGGTGACGCATCCACAGCCAAGATAGTGCTTGGCGCAAGCGTGAGCCAGCCTATCATCAAGGAGGGAGGAAACTGTGTACTGACATGGACATACGACCACCAGTATGTAGGCGGTGACGATGCTGGAGAAAGTACAGGCCAGAAAGCTACCATAGAGCTTCGCGTGATGCGTGGAAGCATCCAGGCATACAGGGAAGAGAAGACGGACGTGAGTGCGGGCAGCTATACGCTTGACTTGAGCAAGTACCTTCAGGTAGGAACTGCAGATATCTATGTAAAGGCGACGACCACCGACCCGACTACGGGCAACACCCAGACTAAGCAAGCCTACGTGAGCGTCCGCGTGGTGAACCTGAGCCTTAGCAGCAGCTACAGCCTCAGCAACGGCCTTGGCAATGGCGGCTACCTGCACGGTGACAGCGTGGTGATTCCCTATACCGTACAGGGCACAGGAGCGAAGACTGTATTCCTGTATGTTGACGGTGTGCAGAGCAGTAGTGCGACCGTGACCAGAAGTGGCACTACGAATGGCAGTTTCACTATAAACATGAACGGTCTCACCGTTGGCAGGCATACGGTGCAGCTTGTAGCGGAGATGGAGGCGAGCCAGACGCTGACGCTAAGGAGCGAAAGCATCTACATGGACATATTCCATGCAGGTGGCGGTGCTCCGTTGGTCGGCACGAAGATAGTATTCAATGACGGACGTATCTTTGAGGATACGGAACTTACTCCAAGACAGGATCTGACACCGAGACTTGAGGTAGGTCAGTATGAGCAACTAAGCTTCGAGTACTGCGTGTATGACGCAGGTGTCACACCTGCATCCATGGTAATTATGCAGAATGGCAGCACAATCCAGACCGTGAGCGTTCCGAGAAGTACGCAGACATACTCTAACCGCTTCACGGAGCAGGGCGAGCAGATGATGAAACTGGTGAGCGGTGCGACGGAATATCCGTTCTATGTGGATGTGACACAGAGCAGTATCGATGTGTCAGAGGCAACCCTTGCCCTTCGCCTGAAGCTGACGGCAGCGGGAAGAAGCAACGGTGAGAGCGACCCTGCGCATTGGGAACATGGCGAAACTACCACAGTCTTTGAAGATGTGGACTGGAATACCAGCGGATGGACAGGTGAGTCCCTGAAGTTGATGAACGGCGCACGTGCGGTAATCGGCTTCAGGCCGTTTGCCGTAGATGCCGCCATTGCAGGTCGCACGATAGAGGTTGAGCTGAAGGTGAGCAACATAACGGACAAGGAAAGTGGCGTGGTGAGTTGCATGGATGGCTCGAAGGGCTTCAGCATCACGGCAGACAAGGCTATGATGTACACAGGTTCGGAGAAGGAAGTCGTGGATGAAGACAACAATACGACGATGCAGCCAGTCGGTGTAGGCCGTCAGTACGGTAGCGATGAGTGGAAGAAGATCGCCTTCGTTGTCAGCAGGAGGGCAGACGGCAGACTGATGGAACTTTATGTGAACGGCACACGATGTGCAGCCGACATCTACGGCGATTCAGACAACTTCCAGCAGGACACGCCACAGGGCATAACCCTAAGCAGCGCGGGAGCAGACGTGGAGGTAAGGAGCATCCGCGTATATGACCGTGCGCTGAGCGATGACGAAGAGATGGATAACCATATCATCGACCGCCAGACGCTTGACGAGATGGCCGCCCTGTTCGAGGAGAACGACATCCTTGGCGGTGATGGCAGCAGCATAGACTTCCAGAAGCTACGCAACAAGGGCAAGGGCATAATGCTCGTGGCTCGTGACGGCGGTCTCGACCCTGTTAATGCAGAGAACAACAAGAAGACGGACTTCCTGTCAGATGTGCACCTGTGGCTCCCAGACGGAAGGTACGTATATCTGCATAACGTGAACATCCGCATCCAGGGTACGAGCTCAACGAAGTATCCGACCAAGAACTACCGTATCTATTGTGCGAAAGGTGACAGTCCCGAGATGTACGTGAACGGCGTAAGCCAGACGACAAAGAAACTGGATCTGCGCATAGGTCAGAAGAAGGTGAAGATACTATGTGCGAAGGCAGACTACTCAGACTCATCAATGGTACAGAATACTGGTGGTGCGAAGCTGTGGAACAATCTGATGAAGTCGCTCGGCTTCCTTACTCCTCCACAGCAGGTTGACAGCACGGTGAGGACAGCCATAGACGGCTATCCGATAGACGTATTCTCTGCAGAGAGCCTTGAGGATACGCCAGTGTATTACGGTCAGTACAACCTGAATCACGACAAGAGTGACTGGCAGGAGATAATCGGAATGGAAGGCGTTGACGGCTTCACCCCGACAGAGCCTATTGCGTTCGAGTTTCTTAACAATACCCAGCCGTTGTGTCTGTTCCAGGCCGAGGCAGACCTTGACACTCAGGCAGCGTCACAGTTCGACAATGCACTTGAGTTCAACTATCCGGCCAAGACAGGCGGTGAGGACACGAAGTGGGCAAACGCGAGCACAGCTCAGAAGAATGCGTTCAAGCGTCTGTGGGGATGGATAAGGGACTGCAAGCCAGTAGGCGCGAGCACGGACAACATCAGCAGCTTCACATCAAACAAGTTCAAGACAGAGGTGAGCCAGTATCTAAACCTTAACTTCCTGCTCTGCTGGTGGCTGTTCACGGACTATTTCGTAAATGTTGACCAGAGGGCAAAGAATATGATCGCAGCAACGTGGGACGGTATGATATGGTATTTCCTGTACTACGATGGCGATACCCAGCTTGGCGACCGTAACGATTCCATGCTTGCCTACCTCTACGATGTGACAAGGGAAACGTGGGATGCAGAGAAGAGCAAGTACGCATTCGAGGGACATGACTCATGGCTATGGTGCCTTGTTCTTGCAAACTTCGAGAGTGAAATCAAGTCAATGGCGACCACGATAAGGACTAAGCTGACCAACGAACTTGCGAACAATATGTTCGACATCGAGCAACAGGGCAACTGGTGTGGTAGAGCCTACAACAAGAGCGGTAAGATCAAGTACATCATTCCCCAAACAGAGGGAGTGATAGTAGGCGGAGAGCTGGTTAAGTACCCATACATATATGCGCTGAAGGGTGACAAGCAGGCATTCCGTCACTGGTTTATTCAGAACCGCTTTGCGCTGCTCGATGCGAAGTATGAGACAGGCAACTATATGTCAGACAACATAGACATGTATATGAGCCGAACAGCCGAAGCCGCAGCCAATACCATAGTGGTGAAGAGCAACGAGCTGTACTACTTCGGCTATGGAACAAACAACGCTCCCCACCTTCAGGCAAGCCAGAAGGCAGGGAGCGGTGAGACGGTGACGCTGGTGTTCGAGAATGCGTTTACGGTGAACGACCCAATCAGAATCTACGGTGCAAGCCGTATAGCCGAGCTTGACTGTCGCGGTGCGGCGAACAACCTCACGGGTGACATGAACCTGAACAAGTGCAATGTTCTCCGCAAGCTTAATCTCCAGACAGGCGGCAACGGCTCTATGGGGTGGTGCCTCGTGCTTGACAAGTGCCGTCAGCTCGTTGATGTAAACCTCTACGGTCAGGCTAACGCGAAGACGGGAACACTTAGCAGTACGGAACTTGACTTCAGGAACCAGACACGCCTTGAGACCCTTGATGCGCGAGGCGTTAACGTACAGGCCGTATTGTTCGCGCAGGGTAGTCCTCTGACAACTGCGAAACTCGGTGGCAGCATCCAGACATTGCGACTGGAGTACCTGCCAGAACTGACGATGGAAGGCCTGACGCTCCAGGCATGGAACACGGTGAAGACCCTGCGTTTCAGCGGTTGTCCCCATCTGAACTGGCAGACGCTTGTCGGACGCTGTACGAGCTTAGAGAGGGTTCGCATAGAAGGCGTAAACATAGAGGACGACGGCACATTGCTGAACCGCTACAAGACGCTGAAGGGCGTGGATGCAAGTGGTAATGCCGTGGACTATTGTGCGTTCACGGGCATGGTTAAGCTGACTAAGTACATGGAGGATGAGGAATATGCAGCCATGCAGGAATGCTATCCGGAACTGACGATAGTACAGCCTGAGTATTCGGTGATTGAGTTTGACGACAACGTGAGCGATGATGCGAACGTGAGCAACCTTGACAACGGTACAGGCTACAAGTTCGGCAACGACTATGTGCCGAGCGGTCACGTGACAGCCATACTAAAGAAACGCCACCGTGTACTGGCGAAGCTGACGAAGAGACCAACGACCAGGAACATCACCCATGCGGGTGTTCAGACTACGATGAACAACGCGGACGGTGAGATGACGATATTCCCACTGCATGATGAGAACTCGAACTACTATGCCGATGCCGAGGATCTTAGCCACTGCACAGCTGCACACCTTGATGCGAGCGAGGGTGACTGGATGATGTGGGAGCCCCATAGGTGGTTCAAGGGAGTGAACGACTATCTGAACGGCAAGCACTATGCTTGTTGGAGCAGTAACACACAGAAACCGAAGGAACCAGACTGCACCATAGTGACGCTGGAGGACATACAGGGTTCGGGTGACTACCGTAACAACTATAAGGTGAAGAGCGGAATGGAGACATTGGCTCAGAGCTATGTGTCAGATGGAAACTATGCTGTATGCCGTGTGGGGGTGAATGGTTATTCAAAGGTTCGTTTCCCAAGTGTGCCAGGCACGGGCCTCATAGGTGCTGTGTTCACGGATAGTGGTGGTAACGTGATTAACTCGGTTGTGGTGAGTACGCTGAATGCTCGATTCGTAGCGGGCATGTATCTGATATCTGATGTACCAGCGAATGCCGTATCGCTTAGCTTCACTATACAGAAGTCGGCAGAGTTCGATATGGTTGTGCTGAGCAACAGTACAAAGATAGAGGATATGGAGCCATACTGGGCAGAGGAGGATGAGCATCTCTGCGCCGTTGTTGGAAGTTCGGTTGCGAATGACAAACTGAGAGCGTGCATTACTGGTGGTAGCACGGCAGCGAGCATGGCTTGGTCAGACTTTCACTATTACTCCGTACTCCGCGGAATGCAGCAGATAGACGGTCTGATGCATAATGATATCGCCAACCTGTTCTATGCCAAATATGGCCGTAGAAATAGCCAGATGCAGTGTGGTGCAGGTCAGCACACGAACATGCGCACGACTGGCGGTACGGCCAAGATAGGAATGCAGGACACGGTGAACACGAACGGCACGACGACTGGCGGTGTGGAGAGCGAGGGACTTGCGTTCTATCAGGAGAAGAACCAACTGGGTGAGACGGTGTTCACGCGCATCAACAACACTAACTGCCTTGGGTATGAGGATATCTACGGTCATAAGTATGACATGATGGATGGTGTGGATTTGCCGAACGACAGCGGTAATGTTGCCAAGTGGCGTTTCCTTATGCCAGACGGAACATACAGGAAGGTGCAGGGCATAAACGTAAACGAAATCTGGATAACCGCGGTGGCACATGGTCGCTGGATGGATATGGTACCTGTAGGACAGGGGGGCAGCAGCTCAACCTATTATTCCGACAAATATTATATTAGTGGCTCAACAGGCCGTGTGGTCTATCGCGGCAGCATCAACGCGAGTGCGAATGGCGGCGTGTCGTACGCGAATGCGTATAACGATGCATCGATCTCGAGCGCGAATATCGGGTCGCGTCTGGCCTTCCGCGGAAAAGTCGTTGTAGCGCAAAGCGTGGCAGCGTTCAAGGCGATAAGCGAGATTGCGTAAGCGTAAAGCGGGAGCGTAGCGACAAAGCGAAAAAGCGTAAACGAGAGCGAAAGCGCCAAAGCGTTCATGTCCGAGGCACGAGGACATGAGGAAATACGGGCTTTAGCCCGTCGAAGTTAGTGGATTTTTTCGGTATTCTCACAGAAATTACGTAACTTTGCAGGGCTAAAAGGCGGAAGTTCCCATAGGCCGTGTGGTCTATCGCGGCAACAACAACGCGAATGCGAATGGCGGCGTGTCGTACGCGAATGCGAATAACGATGCATCGAACTCGAACGCGAATATCGGGTCGCGTCTGGACAACCAAAGGAACTGTAATCGGCGTACAGCGATGGGGACGTGTTCCCCGATGCGGTGCCGAGGGAACGGAGCCTCACCAAAAGCGGTTATTACCGGAAAGGTGAAAAACGGAGTGACGGGTAGAGTTTGGTAGGGCTTTATTGTCTCGAAGAACTTAGACCCACAGAAGGAAGGCTTGGACCTTCAGTAACAACCAAAACTTAAAACTATGCACAGAGATGGATATGTCATTGAGGAAATCGTGGACTACGGCAATATGTCGGAGTCTTTCGATACGGTGCTCCGAGGCACGAAGCGGAAACGCTGCCGTCAGGGGCGCTGGCTCCTTGCGCATAGGGAAGAGGTGATACGTGAATTGTCCGAGCGCATTGCTAACGGTACGTTTACCGTGAAGGATTACAGGGAGCGCGAAATTATCGAGGGTGGTAAACTCCGTAAGATACAGGTGCTATCTATGTATGACCGTATCGGTGTACATGCCGTGATGAACGTTGTGGACAGGCACATGCACAAGAGGTTCATTCGCACGACCTCGGCAAGCATCAAGGAACGCGGTATGCATGATCTCCTGTCGTATATCAAGCGTGACTTGAAGGAAGATCCAGATGGGACGCGGTACTGCTATAAGTTCGACATCTCGAAGTTTTATGACAACGTGAAGCCGGATTTCGTAATGTATTGCGTGAAGAGGATTTTCAAGGATAAGAGGCTTATTGAGCTGTTGGACGGCTTTGTGCGTATGATGCCTTCGGGAATCAGCATAGGGCTGCGAAGCTCGCAGGGACTGGGCAATCTCCTGTTGTCGGTGTTCCTTGATCACTATCTGAAGGACAGGTATGGTGTATGCCATTTCTACCGTTATTGTGATGACGGAGTGGTACTCGCAAGCTCTAAAGCAGAGTTGTGGATCATACGTGACATTATCCATGATCTGGTGGAGAAAATCGACTTGGAGGTGAAATCCAACGAGCGTGTGTTTCCCGTGAGTGAGGGCATCGATTTCTTAGGCTATGTGATTTACAACTCCGAACACGTGGAGCTGCGCAAGCGTATCAAGAAGAAGATGGCTCGCAAGATGCACGAGGTCAAGAGTAGGAAAAGGAGGCGTGAACTGACGGCAAGCTTCTATGGCATGGCTAAGCACGCCAACTGTAATATGTTGTTTAACAAGTTAACAGGTAAGACAATGAAATCATTCAAGGATCTTAATGTCGCTTACAAGCCGGAGGACGGCAAGAAGCGTTTTCCTGGTGTGGTGGTTAGCATCAGGGAGTTGGTGAACCTACCTATCGTAATCAAGGATTTCGAGACAGGTATCAAGACTGAGCAAGGTGAAGACCGCTGCATCGTCGCTATCGAGCAGAACGGTGAGCCGAAGAAGTTTTTCACCAACAGCGAGGAAATGAAGAATATCCTCGCACAGATTAGGGAAATGGTCGATGGGTTCCCCTTCGAGACCACCATCAAGACGGAATCTTTCGGCAAAGGTAGGACCAAGTATGTTTTTACATAATGCAAAGGACAGAAGGAACCGCAGGTGTAAAGCTGATTGAGTGCGTCAGCCCTGCAAGAAACAAGTGGCGTGTCCGCTGGGACATCCATGAACATGGGGATGGATTCGCAGACTATATGGAAGCGGAGTTTGGCTATAAGCCGACTCTTGATGAAATAAAGGCTACGGTCATCGGGTGGTACAACCAACAGACAGACAATGCCATTCTGTCAGGCTTTGAGTATGAAAGCAACCTCGTGTGGCTTTCCTCTGAGAACCAGTTTAACTATAAGGCTGCTTATGATTTAGCGGTACAAACGAATGGTGCGACACTTCCAGTCAAATTCAAGTTCGGTACTGACGAACAGCCTGTGTATCGGATCTTCGATAATATGGCCGACCTGACAGAGTTCTATACGAGTGCCATGCGCTTCATCCAGAACACGCTGGATGCCGGATGGCAGAGGAAAGACACGTTCCGTCTGGAACAGTATCAGATGGAGTAAAGTCTGTGGAATCCCTATGGAGGCAGGGTATATATAAAAGCCTCCAGCCTGTTAATATAGACGCCAATCATTTATTAACAACGTCACCGCAATAGTGCACGACTGGAGGCAGTATGTCCTTTGGTCGTACTGTTGCGGCTTTTTTGTGTTGAATAAATGATTGGCGGTACAAAGGTACACATTTTTTTTGAAATGACCTACTATGAGATAATAAAATTGAGTAAAGAATCGATTGACAGGCTGAATTCGGCAGGTTTCCGGCTGGATGACTGCAAGTACGTGGCACTCTATGAGGATTACAGGAGGATGCATGAAGCCGGTGACAAGATGACCTATATCGTGTCCGTGCTCCACGACCGCTACCATGTTTGTGAGCGCAAGATCTATGACCTGATAAAACGGTTCGGGACACACTGCACGATTGATGCAGTGTGATTGGATCATGATATACCAATGTCTCGTGGAATAGTTGTACCTTTGCGACAACCAAATCAACGAGACAATGAGAAAGCAGTATCTATCAGCACCACTTCCTTTCCAGGGACAGAAGCGGATGTTTGCCAAGGAGTACATAAAGGTGCTCCAGCAGTTCCCTGACGGAACAACCTTCGTGGACTTGTTCGGTGGCTCTGGCTTGTTATCACACATTGCCAAATGCCAGAAACCGAACTCCACCGTAGTATATAACGACTTTGACGGCTACCGCCAGAGGCTTGAAGCCTTGCCTGTCACGAATGCGCTTTTGGCGGAACTGAGGGCAATCTTTGATGTGCCGCGCCACAGACCGATATCGGGAGTGTTGCGTGAACGCGTTCTGTCGTGCATACGCAAGTATGAGCGTGACCACGGTTACATTGACTATATCACGCTGTCATCATCCGTGATGTTCTCCATGAAATACGCCAATAACTTTGCAGAACTGGAGAAAGAGACATTGTATAATAACATAAGAACCACGGACTACCCACCGTGTCAGGACTACCTTGACGGTCTCACTATTACCTCATGTGACTACAGGAAGGTATTCGAGCAATACAAGGATGTGCCTGATGTCGTGTTCCTGGTTGACCCTCCCTATCTGAGTACGGATGCCCAGACCTATAAGATGTACTGGAAACTGTCAGACTACCTTGATGTGCTGACCGTTCTTGCAGGACATTGCTTCATCTATTTCACCTCAAACAAGTCCTCCATCGTTGAGCTTTGCGACTGGATGGGACAACATGCCGAGCTCGGCAATCCATTCAAGAACTGCCATCGTAAGGAGTTCAATGCCCACATGAATTACAGTGCATCCTATACGGATATCATGCTATATACGAATGCCGCTTAAATCACATTCTAACACCATTTGAACGATGAATAAATACTATCAGATATTGGGTAGGATTCTCGAATGTGGGAAGACCCAAACCAACAAGAAAGGTAATATATGCTACCTACTCAACGAACAGTTGTCTCTGACTCCTGGCGACCTGCTCGACATCTTCGAGAGTCATGGCATAGCGAGGAAGAAACTGAAGAATGAATTGCAGTTGTTCATGCAGGGAGAGCGGAACGTGGAGCGATATCGTGATGTGGGCATAAACTGGTGGGACTATTGCGGAAGCGTACTGGTGAACAGCTACCCGACATACTTCGAGAAACTGCCACCACTCATTGCGAAGATCAACAGGGAGAAGCGCAACAGCAAGAACTACGTGCTGTTCCTCGGTGAGACAGGGGCAGAGAGTAACCAGGCTCCATGTCTTAGCCTGGTGCAGTTCCAGATAGACGATGGGGAACTTGTCCTGTCTGCATATCAACGAAGCAGCGATGCAAACCTCGGATTACCTGCAGACATATACCACCTGTATCTTATGGCCAGACAGATAGAGCTACCATTGAAGTCAATCACGCTGAATCTCGGCAACGTACACATATACGAGAATAATATAGCGCGAACGCGCCAGTTGCTCGATGGGGATGAGACTGTAAGGTTTGATCTGAATACTTGAATGATTGCAAATAAAAAACGCCCCGGAGGAATCTGAGGCGTTTTTGGGTTATTTTGGGCAAACCGAAATAACCCATTTTTGTTTGGGGGAGGGAACACGAAAAAGTAACATTTCGTTTTACGATGCGGAACGCTTCGTTTTATTTTTTAGGAACATTTCGTTTTGCGGATTATACA
>Ga0256405_10002547_pt1 | contig 41371 bp, 41 predicted proteins | sample RumenRJG_02DNA_FD_189096 | JGI IMG/M metagenome (GOLD analysis project Ga0256405, IMG submission 189096) | Bovine rumen microbial communities from Lethbridge, Alberta, Canada - RJG_02 | ecosystem: Host-associated > Mammals > Digestive system > Stomach > Rumen | place: Canada: Alberta... | reverse complement strand
GCCCTAAGTGCCGGATAGGAACGGCAAAATTTTTTGCACTTCTATTGCTTCTTTATCACACATAAGCAAATAAACAGGGCTTATTTGACAAATTGGCAGACAATATCAAGCCTGACCGCACTCCTGAAGACCTGTTGTTCCAGGTGATGCTTGAACTTGGTGTTCTGCCTTCCAGCAAGATAGAGGAGGTAACAATAGCTGGCAAGAAAGTCTTCAATGTAGCTGATGGATTCCTGCTTGCTTGTTTTGACAAAGGTGTTTCAGATGAAGTTATCATTGAAATTGCAAAAAAGAAACCATATTACTTTGTAATGCGGGACTCTTCCATGGCTTCTGACAGTGTGGCAGTAAACTTTGAGCAGATATTTGAAACATATAGCCATGATACCGTTAGGAAGGTACTGTAATGAAGTTTGTCTTTAAAGTTCAGAAGTATCAGACCGATGCGGTTGATGCAGTCGTTCAGGTATTCAACGGCCAGCCTAAATATGAGCAGACAAGCTATAACAGGGATATGGGGTCCAAACCATTGGGCAGTGATCCAACCTTGGATTTCGAAGATGACACCGGTTATAAGAATGAGAAGGTGGAGCTGACTGATGACCAGCTTCTTGCAAACATTCGGCATCTGCAGACATTAGGCAATATCAAGCTTTCAAATGCTCTGGTAAAGGATTTAGGCTGCTGCAGCCTGGATGTGGAGATGGAGACCGGAACAGGCAAGACCTATGTCTACATCAAAACAATGTTTGAGCTTAACAAGCGGTATGGCTGGAGTAAGTTTATAGTGGTAGTTCCGTCCATAGCTATCCGCGAAGGAGTTAAAAAGTCCTTTGAGATGACTGTGGATCACTTCATGGAGCAGTATGGCAAGAAAGCACGTTTCTTTGTATATAACAGCTCCAACCTGACCCAGCTTGACACATTCTCGGCCAATTCCGGCATCAATGTCATGATCATAAACACCCAGGCCTTTGCCTCTTCTCTCAAGGAAGGTGCTAATAACAAGGAAAGCCGTATAATCTACTCCAAGCGGGATGAGTTCGCTTCCCGCAGGCCTATAGATGTGATAAGCGCAAACAGGCCTATCATAATCCTTGATGAGCCCCAGAAGATGAGTGGTGGGGTGACTCAGATGGCACTTAAGAACTTCAAGCCGCTGTTTTCACTGAACTATTCGGCTACCCACGTCAAGCAGCATAACCTTGTGTATGTTTTGGATGCACTGGAGGCTTACAACAAGCGGCTGGTTAAGAAGATTGAGGTGAAGGGGTTCGAGGTCAAGAACTTCCGGGGTACAGACAGCTACCTGTACCTTGAGCAGATAGTGCTCTCGAAGAACGATCCGCCCAAGGCGCGTATTGAGCTTGAGATAAGCTATAACAAGTCAATCAACAGGGAGACCCGTAAGGTCGGAGTAAAGGATGACCTGTACTGGCTGTCAAACAAGATGGAGCAGTACAAAGGCTTTACTGTATCCGAGATAGACCCGAAACGCGGAACTGTTACCTTTACCAACGGAGAGCAGATTGTTGTCGGGCAGGTCCGGGGTGATATCTCAGAGAAGGATATGCGCCGTATCCAGATAAGGGAGACAATCCTTTCCCATTTCGAGAAAGAGGAGGCCCTTTTTAACAAAGGCATCAAGACACTTTCCCTGTTCTTCATCGACGAGGTCTCAAAATATCGCCAGTATGATGAGAACGGGGATGAGAAGCTAGGGGAATATGGGCAGATCTTTGAGCAGGAATACAAGTCTGTCCTCAATGACAGCATCTCTCTGTTCGACGGGCCTTACCAGAAGTACCTTAAGAGCACCTGTCTTGATGTCTCTGCCGCCCATAAGGGTTATTTCAGCATCGACAAGAAGACAGGACACAGCATCAACAGCGAGCTTAAGAGGGGCAGCGAATTCTCTGACGATATCTCAGCCTATGATTTGATTCTAAAGAACAAAGAGAGGCTTCTGAGCTTCGAGGAGCCGACACGGTTCATATTCTCCCACTCGGCACTCCGGGAAGGCTGGGATAACCCGAATGTTTTCCAGATCTGCACCCTGAAGCACTCCGACAGCAGCACTGCAAAGCGCCAGGAGGTAGGCCGGGGGCTTCGGCTCTGTGTCAACCAGCAGGGAAACCGTATGGATGCCGAGAGCTGTGGCGATTCTGTCCATGACATCAACAAGCTCACCGTTGTTGCCAGCGAGAGTTATAAGGACTTCGTTAAGGGCCTGCAGGAAGATATAAAGAAAGACCTCTATGAACGGCCGACAAAGGCTACTGCAGAATACTTTGAAGGCAAGACTGTCATGGTAGGGGAGCAGCCTGTGCTGATTGATGCAAAGCAGGCTAAGGCAATCTACAGATACCTGCTTAAGAACGACTATATCGATGATGATGATAAGGTCACAGACTCTTACCGTGCAGACCTTGCCAATAACTGCCTTAAACAGCTTCCAGAAGAGATGAAGGAGATCAGCGAAGGTGTGCACAAGCTGATCCAGAGTGTATTTGATGACAGCGTACTTAAGGACATGATCACCGATGCACATGAGACCAAGGTCAGGGATAATCCGCTTAATGATAACTTCTATAAGAAGGAATTCCAAACGCTTTGGAATTATATCAACCATAAATATGCTTATACTGTGGAATTTGACAGTGATGAACTAATCCGCAAGGCTGTGGCCCACATAAACGGCAACCTTTATGTCTCCCAGCTCCAGTATACGGCTACTGTAGGACAGCAGAAGACTGATATGAATGAGCACGAGGTGGGAAGAGGTGACTCCTTCGGCTCGGTCAAGACAAGGACCCAGACCCTCAGGCATGCAGAGACCAGCCAGATCAGGTATGACCTTATAGGCAAGGTCGCAGAAGGAGCTGTGCTTACCCGCCGTACAGTGGCAAAGATTCTTTCAAGCATGGCCCCGGACAAGTTCAATATGTTCCGCCACAACCCCGAGGAGTTCATCACAAAGGTCATAAGGCTTATCAAGGAACAGAAAGCTTCGATGATAGTGGAGCATGTTGCCTATAACCAGCTTGAGGGCACCTACGACAGCGTCATCTTCACAGACGACAAGATTTCCCAGCCGTTTGAGAAGGCCTTCAAGGCCAAGAAGGCGATCCAGGACTATGTGTTCACCGACGGTTATGCCACCGATGGACAGTCTGTGGAACGCAAGTTTGTGACCGACCTTGATTCTGCCGAGGAGGTTGTTGTCTACGCCAAGCTGCCTAAAGGCTTTGCCATTCCGACACCTGTCGGCAATTACTCCCCGGACTGGGCAATTGCTTTTAAGGAAGGCAGTGTAAAGCATATCTATTTCATTGCAGAGACAAAAGGATCCATGGATTCACTGCAGCTCAAACCGATAGAGCAGGCTAAGCTTTCCTGTGCGGCCAAGCTTTTTAAGCGTATCAGTTCCGATAAAGTCGTATATGGTGTGGTAAATAGTTATCAGGCTCTTATGAATCAAGTGATGAAGGATAATACAGGTATATTTAAAGGTTATTCAACTGACCATACAGTTTGTGATAAGGAAGCAGCAGAAAAACCACTTTAATTTGATCATTTATCATTTCAATTTTATCATTTTGCCCTGAAATGATGTAATTGTGTCTCTAACCTAAGTGGGCGCACTTTATCGAGTGGGTACGCTTTATTACTGGCTATATAAGCATTTATAAAGTTTTTGAAAATTTCTAAGCAAAATTTAAAGCAAAAATGATTTTTTTGTAGTTATAACAATTGGAGGCATATATGAATGTTGATTATAGCTATAAAAAATCAGTATCTGTCGAAGATGCAAAACTGATTCTTGCAGATTATAAAAAAACTTTATCAGAAGAACATAATAAATTTGTGAGAATTCAGTTGACTAAAGAATATAATATAGTCACTAAAACAATTACCATAGGTAGACGTACTTTTACCGGAACTTACAGGGAAAGTGAGGATAGAAAAAACAATAAAGAGGCTTATATTAAAGAAACAAAGATTTCTATAGTTCTTGCTTCAAAAGGTTTTGATATAATTTTGCTTAAAGAAACAGATAGCAAAACTATGTTGAATGATGAAAAAAGGAAAAAACATCTTGATAATTCTAAATCAGATGCCTTGGTTAATGGCATTGTTATGGATTTTAAAGAAATAACTGGAACAAGTAAAAATACACTTGGTAATAATTATCAGGATGCGATGAGAAAGAAGAATTCCCAAGGTGCTGTTTTATTCTTGTTGCGGAATATGAAAGAAAAAGAAGTTTTTGATCAACTTGCAAGTAAAACAAAATCATCAGGAAATGGTTTGGTACTGATATACCATGAGGATAAGGATAGTCTGCAGATTATCAATATGAAAAACTTACGGGCTGCTCATAGAGCAGCCCGAATTGGCATAGCGCCCGACCAAAAGGTCGAACCCCATTAGAAGCTGGTCTCTAAGTCCCAACCCTTTTAATTAATTAAAATATATCTCACCCAAGATTAAATGTCAACTTTTTTGATATGTTCCTCATGATACTCCTTCCCATCCAAGTCCTTCCACTGGAAGATACCATCCTCCAGAATCATATAGCTGTGTGGACTTCCGTTCTTTGGAATTGAGGTTGAGCCGGGATTAATATACAGGTTATTGTTCCCAAACTGCTCCCATGCCGGAATATGGGTATGGCCGTGGAGAATGATATCTCCTTTCTGCAGTGGCGGCGGGGTCTTGGTGTTGAACCTGTGCCCATGGGTCACATAGATAAGCCTTTTGTCCAAAGGAAGAATGCAGTAGTCTGCCATTATTGGGAACTCCAGCACCATCTGATCCACCTCGGTGTCGCAGTTGCCCCGGACACATAAAATCTTATCCTTTAGTGAGTTAAGCAGTGCAATCACTTCCTTGGGTGCGTACTCCTGGGGCAGGTCATTCCTAGGCCCGTGGTAGAGTATATCTCCCAAAAGCAGCATTCTGTCAGCCTTTTCTGCTTTGAATGCCTCTATCATCTTCCTGCAGAAGTATGCAGAGCCATGAATATCCGATGTGATAAATAACTTCATAATGCTATTTTAGACACAATTACAATTTTTTTAAAGTTTTTTCTCAAAAGTCAAAGCAAAAACAACTTTTTTTGTGTTTATACAAGTAAATCTTTTGTAAGGAGTGAGTTTATGTCAAAAATTACTGTACAAAACACAGAAATAGCTGTAATCAGCTTTAGAGAGCACGATTATATCTGTCTAACAGATATAGCAAAGCACAAATCGGACGAGCCTAATGTGGTAATAGGAAACTGGATGAGGAACAGAAACACGCTTGAGTATCTTGGACTTTGGGAAATGTTATACAATCCTGATTTCAAACCTCTCGAATTCGAGGGGTTTAGAAAACAGGCCGGACTAAATGCATTTACATTATCTCCATCAAAATGGATAAAAACCACGGATGCTAAAGGAATAACCGTAAAAAGTGGTCACTGTTGAGCAGATGAAAATACTTGAAAATATTGGAGATAGAAGGCTGTTGAGATAGTTCCAACTTTTTTCTTGTGTCCATTCGGAAAATTCAGTATTATTAAGCAGAGGAGAGCAACATGAATAAACCGTCTATCGTCTATTTCACAAAGGATCTTTCACCGGAAGGGCTTCACAAGGTATACAGCAAAATCAAGGAGAACATGACCGGCAGGATTGCCATCAAGCTCCATACAGGCGAGAAGAACGGCCCCAACATCATCCCCAGCAGCTGGGTAAAGAAGTTCATGGCAGGGGAAAAGGAGCTCAAATCCGGCGGAACCATCGTAGAGACCAACACATACTATGAGGGGGACCGCTATACAACAGAGCAGCACCGTGAGACTCTTAAAGTGAACGGCTGGGATTTCTGCCCAGTGGAAATAATGGACGAGGATGGAGTTGTCACTCTCCCTATAAAAGGGGGCAAGTGGATGAAAAAGATGTCCCATGGCTCCCATATGCTCAACTACGATTCACTGCTGGCTCTGACCCATTTCAAGGGGCACACCATGGGCGGCTTCGGAGGTTCCAACAAGAATATAGGGATAGGGTGTGCCGACGGCCGCATAGGCAAGAAGTGGATTCACACCAAGGAAGGCTCCGACGATATGTGGTCTATTGCCGAGGAGGAGCTTATGGAGCGTATCTCCGAGTCCACCAAGGCTACCATCGACTATTTTGGAAAGCACACAGCCTACATCAATGTGATGCGGAATATGTCTGTCTCCTGCGACTGCGAGGGGACCTCTGCCATGCCTGTTGTCACACCGAATGTGGGAATCCTGGGCTCCCTGGATATCCTGGCTGTGGACAAGGCCTGCATCGATATTGTCTATGCCATGAGGGAGGATGAGCACCACGACCTGGTGGAGCGGATTGAGACCCGCCACGGCCTCCGCCAGCTCTCATATATGAAAGAGCTGGGTATGGGCAGTGACCAGTATATCCTAGTCGACCTGGATAATGATGATGCCCATATCCTTCCAAAGGATGCGGTAAAAAACCTTAAGCCTTTCTCCCAAGAGTCACACTGAAACAAGATCAGTGTGACAACTTATTTATATCCACTAACTCAGTATTGGCCAATGTATAGCGGCTGGCTATTATCTTGATCAGAGCGCCTGCTGTATCCAGACTTGTGAGACATGGGATACCCAGCTGCATTGCACGCCGATGGATTGCTATAAAGTCACCCATGGTGGCATCCTTTACAGCACCGGTATAGATCAGGTAGTGTATTTTCTTCTTCTCCATGAGGGAGTAGATTTCTTCTGATTCTGTGACATTGGACACGCTTTGCACCGGTATTCCCTGCCTCTTGATGGTATCGGCTGTTCCGGTGGTGGCATAGAGCTTGATTCCCAGATCATAGAACTGCTCAGCTATGGAGAGTATCTCCTGATAATCTATCTCTGCCACAGACAGGAGCACACCTGTATCTGCATCAAACTTGGAAGGAATAATGAGTCCTGCTGCTGTAAGTCCCTTGAAAAGGGCCTCGGCTGTGGTTTTGCCAATTCCCAGCACTTCGCCGGTGGACTTCATTTCAGGGCCAAGTATTGCGTTGGCATCATTCAGCTTCTCAAAGGAGAATACCGGCACCTTGACTGCATGGCATGGCGGAGTGCGGTAAAGCCCTGTGCCGTAGCCCATATCCTTCAGCTTGCCACCCAGCATTACGCGGCTGGCTATATCCACCATAGGGACTCCTGTCACCTTGCTGATGTATGGTACAGTACGGGATGCCCGGGGATTCACCTCTATCACATAAAGCTCGTTCTCGTATATCAGATACTGGATGTTCACCAGCCCCTTGGTTCCAAGGGCCAGGGCCAGCTTGGTGGAGCGGTCGCACAGCTTGCGCAGCATGGTACCGGACAGGTTGTAGGGAGGGTAGACTGCTATTGAGTCGCCGGAATGGACGCCGGCCCGCTCGATGTGCTCCATTATTCCTGGTATAAGGACATCGGTGCCGTCAGAGATTACATCCACCTCAAGCTCGGTGCCAGGCATGTACTTGTCCACCAGCACTGGGTTCTCGATGCCAGAAGCAAGGATGTTCTTCATATATTTCCGGGTCTGGTCATCTGACCAGGATATTGTCATGTTCTGGCCGCCTATTACATAGCTTGGCCTCAGCAGCACTGGATAGCCCAGTGTCTCTGCTGCCTGAACAGCCTCCTGAAGTGTCTTAACGCCCATTCCCTTGGGACGGGAGATGGCAAACTTCTCCAGAAGTTTGTCAAAGCGGGCCCGGTCTTCTGCCAGGTCAATTCCCTCGGCTGAAGTACCTAAAATAGGAATTCCATGCTTATCCAGGAACTGTGTCAGCTTTATGGCGGTCTGCCCTCCGAATGCCACTACAACCCCGATAGGTTTCTCCACGTCTATGATGTTCATCACATCCTCAGGGGTGAGAGGTTCGAAATAGAGCCGGTCTGCTGTGTCATAGTCGGTGGATACAGTCTCCGGATTGTTGTTCACAATCACCACATCATAGCCCATTTCCCGCAGTGTCCATACACAGTGTACCGATGAATAGTCGAACTCGATTCCCTGTCCTATACGAATGGGGCCGCTGCCCAGTACCAGTATCACAGGCTTGCCGGAGCGCTTGAAGGATCTGGATTCGCAGACTTCGTCGCAGGTGGAATAGAAGTAGGGGGTCTCGGCATTGAATTCGGCGGCACAGGTATCCACCATCTTGTAGCTGAACCTGTAGCCCGGCAGTTTCTTTGCCCTGCATATATGCTGCAGTGCCTTGTCGGTGTAGCCCAGGTGCTTTGCCCTTATGTACTCCTCCTTGGAGAGCTTCTTCTTTCCTGCCACGGAAAGCTCGAAGTCAGCCAGGTTCCTTATCTTGTCCAGGAACCAGCGGTCTATCTTGGTTACCTCATGGATTTTATCTACGGAAATACCGGACTTGAGGGCTTCAAATACAGTGAAGATACGCCTGTCATCCTGCTTCTTGAGGCGCTCCTCCACAGGTCCGTCATATAAAGATGGGGCATTCAGGGTGTCAAATCCATTCTCAGTTCCCCGCACAGCTTTCATCAGCGCCGCCTCGAAGCTGCTTCCTATGGCCATCACCTCGCCGGTAGCCTTCATCTGGGTACCCAGGGCACGGCTTGAGCCTGCGAACTTGTCGAAGGGCCATTTAGGGAACTTGACCACAACATAGTCCAGTGCCGGCTCGAAGCAGGCACAGGTTTTGCCTGTTATGTCATTCTTTATCTCGTCCAGGGTGTAGCCCAGGGCTATCTTGGTTGTTATCTTGGCAATAGGGTAGCCGGTGGCCTTTGAAGCCAGGGCTGATGAGCGGGATACACGGGGATTCACCTCAATGACCGCATACTCAAAGCTGCCCGGGTTCAGGGCAAACTGGCAGTTGCAGCCGCCTACTATGCCCAAGGCTGTGATCATGTTGAGGGAGGCAGAGCGGAGCATCTGGTATTCCTTGTCTGCCAGGGTGAGGGCGGGGGCCACCACTATGCTGTCCCCTGTGTGGATTCCCACCGGATCCAGGTTTTCCATGGAGCAGACTGCAATGACGTTGCCTAAGCTGTCCCGCATGGTCTCAAACTCTATCTCTTTCCATCCTGCGATGCTTCTTTCCACCAGAATCTGATGGATAGGGGACATGTGCAGTCCTGTTCCTGCTATAGTCTTGAGCTCTGAGTCATTGTTCGCGATGCCCCCGCCCGAGCCCCCCAGCGTGAAGGCGGGGCGTATGATGACAGGGTAGCCGATGTCATGAGCTGCCTTCTGGGCCTCCTCCATGGTGTTGGCAATCTCGGAGGGCACCACAGGCTGACCTATAGCCTTCATGGTATCCCGGAAAAGCTCTCTGTCCTCAGCCTTCTCTATGGCATCCATGTCGGAGCCCAGAAGGCGCACGCCGTAGCGCTCCAATACGCCCCGGTTTGAGAGCTGCATGGCCAGGGTGAGCCCGGTCTGTCCTCCAAGCCCTGCCAGCAGGCTGTCCGGCCGTTCTTGCTCTATTATTCTGGTTACAGTCTCGACGTTGAGAGGCTCAAGGTAGATCTCGTCGGCCATGGCCTTGTCGGTCATAATGGTGGCAGGGTTGGAGTTCACCAGCACCACGTTGACCCCCTCGGCTTTGAGCACCCGGCAGGCCTGGGCACCGGCGTAGTCGAATTCTGCCGCCTGACCTATGACGATAGGGCCTGAGCCTATGACCATCACTTTGCGAATACTTTTGTCTTTAGGCATTTTCCCGACCCTCCATCATTGCAAGAAAGCGGTCGAAGAGGAAGCCGGTGTCCAGCGGGCCTGCAGAGGCCTCAGGGTGGAACTGGACAGTGAAACACTGCCTGCCGGGGTAGGTCATTCCCTCGCAGCTGCCGTCGTTTGCATTCACGAAGGTCTCTACTCCGATTCCCTTGAGGCTGTCAGCAATAACTGCATAGCCATGGTTCTGGCAGGTTATGTAGGTCCGGCCTCCTTTTTCCTTCACCGGCTGGTTGCCGCCCCGGTGGCCGTACTTCAGCTTCTCGGTCCGGCCTCCCATGGCCAGTGCTGTCAGCTGATGCCCCAGGCAGATGCCGAATATAGGCACTTTGCCCACCAGTTTCTTGATCTGCTCTATTGCAAATGTGTTCTCAGCCGGGTCACCGGGGCCGTTGGAAAGCATAATGCCGTCCGGCTTGCAGCTCAGTATTTTCTCGGCTGTGGTTGTGCTTGGCACTGCTGTCACAGCACAGCCCCTGAGGGTCAAAGACCGTATGATATTCCTTTTGGCGCCGTAGTCCACCAGCACCACAGTATGCTTCTTTATCCCTTTAGGCGGGTAAGTGTTTTCTTTTCTGCAGGTCACAGAATTCACAACATTTGTTACAGTGAATCCCTTTATCCCGGATAAATCCCTGGGGAGCCGGGAACAGATCATTGCATTCATCACTCCCTCTTCCCTTATCATCCGGGTAAGCTCTCGGGTATCCACACCACAGATTCCTGGAATTCCCTGCTTCTTGAGATATTCATCCAGCTGATACTGGCTGCGGAAGTTGGACGGGGTGTCGCAGAGCTCCCTGACCACATATCCCTTCAGGGCGCTCTTCCCCTCGAAATCCTCTTCGATTACACCGTAGTTCCCGATGAGGGGGAAGGTCTGAATCACTATCTGTCCCGCATAGCTGGGATCTGTCAGTGTCTCAAGATAGCCTTCCATATTAGTGGTGAATACCAGTTCCCCCAGGCACTTCCCAGGGGCTCCTATATGTTTTCCCTTGAAAACCTTTCCGTTTCCAAGGACTAAGTATGCTGTTTCCATCATCTCTCCAATGCTGCCCTGATAAATCCTATGAATAATGGATGGGGATGGTTCGGCCGGCTCTTGAACTCAGGGTGATACTGCACTCCTACAAAGAAATCCCGGTCAGAGAGCTCCACCGTCTCCACCAGGCGATTATCAGGGGAAAGACCGCTCAGCACCAGTCCAGCCTTGGCAAGTGTCTCACGGTATTCGTTATTGAACTCGTATCTATGGCGGTGCCGCTCATGTATCAGGTCAGTGCCATAGAATTTCTCCATGGCTGTCCCTTTCTGTATGCAGCATGGATAGCTGCCAAGGCGCAGTGTGCCACCTTTGTTGATCTCATCGCTCTGTCCAGGCATAAAGTCGATTACTTTATTTTTGCAGTCTGGAGCAAACTCGCCGGAGTCTGCATCCTTAAGCCCTGCCACATTCCTGGCATATTCAATCACCGCGATCTGCATTCCAAGGCATATTCCGAAGTAGGGCACCCTGTTCTCCCGTGCGTACCGTGCTGATGTTATCATTCCAGGAATACCCCGGTCACCGAAGCCTCCCGGCACTATGATACCGTCCATGCCTCCAAGGATATGAGCTACATTCTCTTCTGTGATTGTCTCTGAGTCTATCCAGTGGATATCCACCTTGGAATTAAGATAGAAGCCTGCATGGCGCAGCGCCTCTGCCACAGAAAGGTATGCATCGTGGAGCTGCACATACTTGCCTACAAGGGCTATCTTCACAGTTTTTTCTGCATTCCGCACCCGGTCAACCATCTCCCGCCACTTGGTAAGGTCTGGTCTCGGAGTCTTTATGTTAAGCTCGCGGCATACAACCTCTGAAAGATGCTTGCTCTCTAGATAGAGGGGAGCCTCGTAGAGGATAGGCATGGTCAGATTCTCGATCACACAGTCAGGCTTCACGTTGCAGAAGTTGGCTATCTTCTTGAATATGCTCTCGTCTGTGATAGGCTCGTCGCACCTCAGCACTATGATGTCGGGGGAGATACCTGCCGCCTGCAGCTCCTTTACCGAATGCTGTGTAGGCTTTGATTTATGCTCGCCGGAAGCCTTCAGGTAGGGGACCAGTGTCACATGTATATAAATCGTGTTTCCCCGGCCCTGCTCAAGTCCCACCTGCCTTATGGCCTCAAGGAAAGGCTGGCTCTCGATGTCTCCGATGGTTCCGCCGATCTCGGTGATAACTATGTCGGCATCGCTTTTCTTTCCTACATTGTATATGAAGCTTTTTATCTCATCTGTAACATGGGGGATTATCTGGACAGTCCGTCCCAGGTACTCGCCGTGCCGCTCCTTGGCAAGCACATTTGCAAACACCTTTCCGGTGGTCAGGTTGGAATATTTGTTAAGATCCTCATCTATGAAGCGCTCATAGTGGCCTAAGTCAAGGTCAGTCTCGGCTCCATCCTCGGTGACATACACCTCGCCATGCTGGTAAGGGCTCATGGTCCCAGGATCCACGTTTATGTAAGGATCCAGCTTCTGGGCTGCCACCTTGAGCCCTCTTGCCTTCAAAAGCCTTCCCAGAGAAGCCGCAGTTATTCCCTTTCCCAGACCGGACACAACACCGCCGGTGACGAAGATGTAATTTGTCATAGTTCCCTCCCCCGAACCTGTCTGGACATAAAAAAAGGCGTCCACCGACAGGAATTTCTTCCTGGATGAACGCCTTTGTTCTCATATACACTATATGATTTTTATGTTTATGTCAATGGTAATCCTGATATCTTTTCACAATATTCTCTGCCACTGTCATCCTGGGCTGACGGGTGTCCATGGCAATTTTTTCTATATAATGCTGGGCAGCCTCCTCATTCATCTTCATATACCCGATAAGGAGCCACTTGGCTTTATTTATGATTCTGATCTCCTCGATTTTCTTCTCCACCGACTTCTGTCTGCTCTCCATCTGCTTAAGCCGCTGTCGGGTGGCGCACATAATTCTGAGACTCTGGGCCAGCACCGGCTTGGAGGTGGGCTTGGAGACAGTGACAACTCCATAGTCAATGACCTTTGCATTTATATCGTCAAACATGTCGTTCTTGACTAAGAGCATGACACAGGCTCCTGAATTGGAGCAGATATCTATGGCCAGCTCAGTGCCGAACTGGTCTGGCAGAGGGGTGTTGATGATGACTATGTCGTATGGGTTCTCCAGAAGCCTGCGCTTGGCAGAGCCGGCATCCGATACTGTGTCCACAGGCCAGTATTCGTACACAGGCAGGAATGAGGCGGCAAGAATGTTGAGCTTTTGCTGGTCGGAAACCAGGAGGACACTGTTCATATCAGTATGCGTTGATTACTCCCTCAGGCAGGTGTTCTCTGACAAAGCTGCTGTTGCGGGCAATCTCCCGAGCTTCTGCAAGGGTGCCGGGCAGTCTGGAAAATTTCTTCAGCTCCTCTTCCGGTGCAGTGAACAGGTTTATATCTGTGCTGTTAGGAAGGGGCAGGGCTTCTTTTATTCCATACAGTCCGGCATAGATAAGCAGTGTGAATGCCACATATGGATTTGCCATAGGGTCGGGGCTTCTGAGCTCTGCACGCACTGCATCCTCCGGTGTAGCAGGAATACGGATCAGCTGGGACCGGTTCTCTTCCGACCAGGTTATGTATTTCGGCGCCTTGTTGCTGCCGAACCGCTCATAGGAGGCTTCCACCGGGTTCAGGAACAGGGTTATCTCCCGTATCTTGTCCATTATTCCTGCGATGATATGGTTCAGGAGTTCCCGGCGGCTCTTGTGGTTCACCGATATATTGATGTGGAAGCCGCTGCCAGGTTTTCCCTTGATAGGCTTGGGTGAGAAATCGGCTGTCAGTCCGTTCCTGGCCGCAATTGCCCTGACTACAGACTGGAATGTGATGGCATTGTCTGCTGCTGACAGAGCAGAGGAATACATGAAATCTATCTCGTTCTGCCCTGGACCTTCCTCGTGATGCGAACTCTCGGGCTCTATATCCATCTGGTCCAGTGTCAGGCAGATCTCCCGGCGCACATTCTCTCCCTTGTCCTCCGGTGCTATATCCATATATCCTGCATTGTCATAAGGAATCTTTGTGGGATTCCCTTTCTCGTCTGTCTCAAAGAGGTAGAACTCAAGCTCGGAGCCGAACTCTATAGATACTCCTGCCTTCTCGGCTTCTTCCGCCGCTTTTATCAGAAGGCTTCTGGTGTCTGACTCAAACACTGTCCCGTCAGGTCTGGCAATGGTGCAGAACATGCGTACCACCCGTCCGGTATCTGGTCTCCAGGGCAGACAGCACAGGGTGGAGGGGTCGGGATGGAGCAGTAGGTCCGAGTGAACCTCGCTGCCGAATCCAGTTATGGCTGATGCATCTATGGCTATGCCGAACTCAAATGCCTTTCTCATCACCCGGGGCATGATGGCAATGTTCTTCTGGTGTCCCAGGACATCGCAGAATGAAAGCCTGATGAATTTCACATCTTCTTCCTCAATATACTGGATAACTTCATCAACAGAATAGTTCATGATGTACCTCCTGAAAAATAATATCAATTTTTGGGTACTTTCTTGTCAATGTTCTTTTTGAAAAAAATGAAAAAATTATTGACAAAATCCTGATGCAAAATTATATTTAGTGCCATAAGACATTGGCGTCTTAGGGTATACCCAAGCCGTCAGTGTCTTTTTTTTTGCACTGGAGGAAAAATGTCTGCTATATCTGAATGTTTCGGCTCTATGGTGTTTGATGAGCGTGTCATGAAGTCACGCCTTACTGCGGATGTCTACTATTCTCTTAAAGAAACAATACGGAGGGAGAAACAGTTGGATCTGTCACTGGCCAATGCTGTTGCCTCAGCTATGCGGGACTGGGCGGTGGAGAAGGGAGCTACCCATTTTACCCACTGGTTCCAGCCTCTTACCGGTATTACTGCCGAGAAACATGACAGTTTCATATCCCCATCTCCTGATGGAGGTGTCATCATGGATTTCTCTGGAAAGGAGCTTATTCAGGGTGAACCCGATGCCTCCAGTTTCCCTTCCGGAGGACTCCGGGCCACGTTCGAGGCCAGGGGCTATACTGCATGGGATCCTACATCCTATGCCTTCATTAAAGACAGCACTCTGTATATTCCTACTGCCTTCTGTTCCTACGGTGGCGAGGCTCTGGACAAGAAGACTCCGCTGCTCCGCTCCATGGAGGCCCTTTCCAGACAGGCCCTCCGCATCCTGCGTCTATTCGGAAACAAGGATGCAACCCGGGTCAATGCCTGCGCCGGCCCCGAACAGGAGTATTTCCTGATTCCAAAGGAGCTGTTCGAGAAGCGGAAAGACCTTGTGTATACGGGGCGTACTTTATTCGGAGAGAAGCCTCCCAAGGGGCAGGAGCTGTCTGACCACTATTTCGGGGCTATCAAGCCCAAGGTGGCCGCCTTTATGGCTGATCTGGACAGAGAGCTCTGGAAACTGGGCATACTGGCCAAGACCGAGCACAACGAAGTTGCTCCTGCCCAGCACGAGCTGGCTCCGGTCTACACCACTGTAAACCGTGCCACAGATCATAATCAGCTTACTATGGGAATTATGCAGAATGTGGCAGAACGGCACGGCCTGGTCTGCCTGCTGCACGAAAAGCCATTTGCAGGAGTGAATGGTTCTGGAAAGCATAATAACTGGTCTCTGTCCACAGACACTGGGGTAAATCTCCTCTCTCCAGGTGAGACACCCCACGAGAATGCACAGTTTCTCCTCTATTTATGTGCGATTCTCAAAGCTGTGGACAAGTACCAGGATTTACTCCGCATGAGCGTGGCCTCGGCCGGGAACGATCACCGTCTTGGGGCAAACGAGGCACCTCCTGCGGTTATATCTGTGTTCCTTGGGGATGAGCTTACTGCCATCCTTGAGGCTGTGGAGAAGGAAAAACCCTACAGTGCCACAGAGAAGCAGATCATGAGACTTGGTGTCCATGCATTGCCCCGGTTTACCCGGGACACAACAGACAGAAACCGGACATCTCCCTTCGCATTCACCGGCAACAAGTTTGAGTTCCGAATGCCAGGCTCCTCTGCATCGATTGCCGATGCGAACACAGTGCTCAATGCGGCGGTGGCCTCTGTGCTGGAGGAGTTTGCCGACAAGCTGGAGAAAGCCAAGGATTTCAATGCTGCACTCCATACACTGATCAAGAGGACTGTCGCAAGTCACAAACGGATCATCTTCAATGGAAACGGCTATGATGATGCCTGGATCAGGGAGGCGGTGGAGGAAAGAGGGCTCTGCAACCTCAAGAGTACTCCTGACAGTCTGGTGGCCTTGCTGGACAAGAAGAACATTGACATGCTCACCTCCCAGAAGGTGCTGAGCAGAGCCGAGATCCTCTCCCGGCACGAGATAATGCTGGAGAACTACTGCAAGACTATCTTTATAGAGGCTCGTACCATGGTGGATATGGCCCGCAAGGAGATTCTCCCTGCTGTTGAGGCATATATCGCCGACCTGGTGGGAACAGCCTGCAAAAAGACTATGTGTGACATAAGCGATGAATATGAGAAGAGTCTGCTCAGGAAACTGACACACTGCACTAAGGCTATAGACTCCTATACTGAAAGCCTTGAGAAAATTTCTTCTGAATTTCAGGCTGTCCAGGATATGGCTCTCTGTGCACAGCATATAAAAAAGGAGTTGCTTCCTGCCATGGAGAGGCTGCGGAGTGCTGCTGATGAGGCAGAGCATCTGACAGGAGCCAGATACTGGCCGTTCCCTACCTACGGAGATCTGCTGTACGGCATACAAGGATGACATTTGACCTCTCTTTGTGTTATATTCAAAGAGAGGTGTACTATGACACAGGAAGAGCGGCTGGATTACCTTGTAGCCAAGTTCAAGGAAGATTCGGAACAGTACAAGAATTTACAGGTAGGGGAGAGCTCACGGGACAGGCAGATTGCACTCCGTTCTCTGATGAATATCCGTATGCCTGGGCTGATGGATGACAAGACAATGCTTATACAGGATGAATACCTCTCCCGCTGTCTTGTGGAGAAGGGGATTGTCACCCTTGACCATATTCCGGAGGTTGCCGATAAGATCTCAATCTGGCAGGGGGATATCACTCTCCTTGATGTGGATGCCATAGTGAACGCCGCCAACTCCCAGATGCTGGGTTGCTTTGTCCCCATGCATACTTGCATAGACAACTGTATCCACACCTTTGCCGGCATCCAGCTCCGCCTTGAGTGCTATAATAAAATGGAGGAACTCCGTTCCATCCATGGGCCGTCATACCAGCAGCCCACATCTATCCCAATGCTGACAGATGCCTATAACCTGCCGGCCAGGAAGGTGATCCACGTTGTTGGCCCTATAGTTTCAGGTTCTCTTACCGCAGAGCACGAGAGAGCTTTGGCTGACTGCTACACCAATGTCCTTGATATGTGCCTTGCCAACAGTCTCCGCAGTGTGGCTTTCTGCTGCATCTCCACCGGTGTCTTTCATTTTCCTAATCAGCGGGCGGCCGAGATTGCCACTGTCACAGTGCGCTCCTGGCTTTCAGCTCACCCGGATGCCATGGATAGAGTGATATTCAATGTTTTCAAGGACAAGGATAAGGAATACTATGAGCGATTCATTTGACATAAATCTTTCCACAGGTTCAGTTGAACCACAGGAAGCACCTGGACGGATAAAAGAGGAATTAGCCTCTGCAGATGCCATAGTGATAGGGGCAGGAGCGGGGTTATCCACCTCAGCGGGTTTCATTTACTCCGGCCCACGGTTTGAGCAGTATTTCTTCGACTTCATAAAGGCTTATGGTATTCCCGATATGTACTCCGGCGGATTCTACGATTTTCCAACTCCCGAGATCTACTGGGCCTGGTGGAGCCGCCATATCTACTACAACCGCTATATCGATGCCCCGAAGCCTGTCTACAGAAGGCTCTTTGAACTTGTGAAGGATAAAAACTATTTCGTAATCACCACCAATGTGGACCATCAGTTCCAGAGGGCCGGCTTTGACAAACAGCGCCTTTTCTATACCCAGGGTGATTATGGACAGTTCCAGAGCCCCAGCCCCAAGGTGAAGAAGGTGTATGAGAACGAGGAGATCATCATGCAGATGATGAAGGCCCAGGGCTTCATGAAAGATGAAAATGTAGTCTTCCAGGTGCCTGAGAATAAGCGGATAACCATGCGTGTTCCAGCCCGGCTGGTGCCGGTTTGTCCTGACGACGGCGGTCCTATGGTGCCTCACCTGCGGTCTGACGGCACCTTTGTGGAGGATGAGGGCTGGAACAGGGCTTCCGAGCGGTATTCTGACTTTATGCAGCCCTGCCTTAAGAATCATGTGCTGCTTCTGGAGCTGGGAGTAGGTGGCAATACCCCTGGTATCATCAAGTATCCTTTCTGGAAGATTACTGCTGCCAACCCCAAGGCTGTGTATGCATGCATAAATTATAAGGAAGCCTACTGCCCTAAGCAGATAGAGGCCCGGTCCATCTGTGTGGACACCGACATCGGAGAATTTTTGGAAAAGTTGTTCTAGTGTGTCATTATTTGATACACCATTTGTGTTATCCTGCTGAATAAGGAGTGAATATGATTATTGCTTTGACTGTCCTGACATTGATTATATCTGTTATAGTACTTCTGGTGCTTCTGACCAGAAAGAATGGAGGAGATGACCGTCTTTTGTCCGACAAGCTGGTCACCTACGAGCGTAACCTCAAGGATGAGTTTGCCCAGAACCGGAAAGAGATGTCCGAGGCGAACCGTGCTTCCAGGACAGATACTACTGCCGCTCTCATGGCTTTTCAGGCTGCGGTGAACAACAAGCTGGACACCTTGACCAAGATTTCTCAGGATTCTTTCCTTAAACAACTTCAAATGGTGCAGTCAAGTCTTAAGCATATTCAGGATAGCAACGAGAAGAAGCTGGAGGAGATGCGTGTCACAGTTGATGAGAAGCTCCAGTCCACACTGGAGAAGAGGCTCACCAGTTCCTTTGAGCTTGTTACAAAGCAGCTTGAAGCAGTGCAGAAGGGACTTGGAGAGATGCAGACCCTGGCCAGCGATGTAGGCGGTCTCAAGAGGGCTCTCACAAATGTAAAGACAGCCGGTGGAATGGGGGAGGTACAGCTTGAGGCACTTCTTTCCCAGTTCCTTTCCCCAGAGCAGTTTGAGAAGAATGCCCATCCTAATCCAGGCAACACCCGGCTTGTGGTTGAATTTGCAGTGAAGATTCCTGACAAGGGCAATGCCGATGATGTCATCTATCTGCCGGTGGACTCCAAGTATCCAGCTGCTGTATGGGATAAGCTGACCAAGGCCTACGAGGATGCTGACAAGGCAGAGATCGAGACTCAGCGGAAGGCTTTACGCACCGATATCCGCAATATGGCCAAGGATATAAAGGAAAAATATATCGAACCTCCTTACACCACAGACTTTGCCCTGATGTTCGTTCCATTTGAGGGACTTTTTGCCGAGATTCTCCAGATTCCTGGCCTTTTCCAGGAGATTCAGACCGAGTTCAAAGTGACAATTGCAGGACCTACCAGCACCACAGCATTCCTCAACAGCCTCCAGATGGGCTTCCATACCTTAGCAATCCAGAAGCAGACCTCTGCAATCTGGGAGCTTCTGGGGTCTATCAAGAGCGAGTTCGGCAAGTTCGGCGATGTCCTTGCCGCTACAAAGAAGAAGCTGGAAAGCGGTATTTCAGAGATAGAGAAGGCCGAAACCAGGAGCCGTGTGATAGAGCGTCAGCTTAAGAAGATGGACAAGCTGCCTGAGCCGAATCAGGAGCCCTTCATGCTGACAGAGGAGTGATTATGGAACTGAAAGAGATCATGGATCAGAAGGTGTTTGCCATAGTAGGGAACACTTTAGACGAGGAAAAGTACGCATACAAGATAAAGAAGGCAATGCTGGAGCACGGCTATACTGTCTATGCAGTTGGCAAGGAATTGGCTTCAATAAACGATGTGCCTGAGGAGATTGATATAATCGACCTGTGCATCCATCCTGTGAAAGGGCTTGCCCTGATGAAGGAGTGTAAAAAGAGCTTCAAGTGCATAGTCATCCAGCCCGGTGCAGAAAGTCCTGAGCTCCTTCAGTATCTGGATGAGCAGAATCTGCCATATATCCAGGGCTGTCTGCTGGTTGGCCTAAGCCGGTTCAAACAGGGTTGAATTCCATTGCAGTGATATGCCTGAAAAGCATATCATGAAATAAAAACAAAGTATTTGATATATCACTTTTGTCTTATTATATTTAAAACATGAAAAATATACTTATTGTTTATTATTCCCGGAAGGGACAGAACTACTGGGCAGGAAGCATCAAGAATCTTCCTAAGGGAAACACTGCTGTGGCTGCGGAATTCATCCAGAAGGCCGTAGGTGGCGATATTTTCGAAATAGATACTGTAAATCCATATCCAGAGGATTATAACGCATGCATCAACCAGGCCAAGGCCGAGCTCCGCTCAAAGGCGCGGCCAGAGATCAAAAAGTACCTGGATTCCATAGAAAAATACGATACCATTTTCGTGGGATTCCCAAACTGGTGGGGAACCATGCCTATGTGCATGTTCACATTCCTTGAGCACTATGACTTTGCAGGCAAGAGAGTCATTCCATTCTGCACCAACGAGGGAAGCGGCATGGGAAGCAGCGAGAAGGATCTTAAGAAGGTTTGCAAGGGTTCTGACGTAAAGCCGGGACTCTCCATCACAGGAAACCGGGTTAACCAGATGGAGAGCCAGATCAAGATCTGGGCTTCCGGCAATATTTAAGGCATGAGGGATAATATGAAAAAATTATTTATACTTTGCCTTTTGCTGCTTTGTGCAGGGTCCCTGTTTGCCGATTCCCTGGTGCTCTACTTCTCCCGGGCAGACGAGAACTATGGAGTAGGTTATATAGAGAAGGGTAATGCCGCCATTGTTGCTGAGATGATTGCCTCCAAGACAGGTTCCGACCTGTTCCAGATTGTTCCGGAAAAGCCTTATCCCGCTGAATACAAAAAATGCACCGATATAGCTCTGACTGAGAAAAATCAAAAGGCAAGGCCTGCCTATGTGGGCGATGTTGATGTCTCGAAGTACGACACCATCTATATCTGCTACCCTATCTGGTGGGGCGATTTCCCTATGACTATGTATACCTTCTTCGAGGCCCATGACCTGGACGGCAAGACTCTTGTTCCTTTTGTCACCCACGAGGGAAGCGGAGTCTCTGGCACAGATAAGACTCTTAAGCGGCTTTATAAGAATGCAGATGTCAAGGAACCTCTGGCAGTCAGAGGAACCACCATACAGAAGGACAGAAAGGGAACTGAAGCCTCTGTGGATGCATGGTTGAGGTGCTTATGAGCGATTGTTTCGGGAAAAATGTATTCAAGCTTGGATTTGGCCTTATGCGGCTGCCCAAGCTGGAAGATGGAAAAAGCATCGATGTGCCCCAGGTCTGCAGAATGGTTGATGCCTTCATGGCAGCCGGTGGCACCTACTTTGATACCGCCTATGTCTACGATAACGGCGGCTCCGAGAAAGCTATAAAAGAGGCCCTCATAGACCGATATCCCCGTGAGAGCTACACATTGGCCACCAAGGTCAACGCCTGGCTCAACTGCAAGGATGAGCAGGCTGCCAAGCAGCAGTTTTACACAAGTCTGGAACGTACCGGAGCCGGCTATTTCGACTATTATCTTATCCACGCAATACAGCCTCAGAACTATACTGTTTACGACGACTTCCATATCTGGGACTATGTGAAGGATCTCAAGGCAAAAGGGCTGGTCAAAAACTGGGGTTTCTCCTTCCATGCTGATCCTGCGCTTTTGGAGCATCTCCTCACCATCCATCCCGATGTGGATTTTGTGCAGCTCCAGATAAACTATGCAGACTGGGAGAATCCCGGTGTAGCTTCCAGAGAGTGCTACGAGATTGTACGCAGGCATGGCAAACCTATTGTGGTCATGGAGCCGGTGAAGGGCGGGGCCCTTGCAAAACCTATTTCAGAAGTAGAGAAGATATTCAAGGAAGCGGACCCCAAGGCATCCTGTGCATCCTGGGCTATCCGCTATGTGGCATCCCTGGACGGCATACTCTCAGTTCTTTCCGGTATGTCAAACATGGAGCAGATGGAGGACAATCTCTCATTCATGAAGAATTTCAAGCCTCTCACTCCAGTCGAGCAGGAGGTGATCAAGAAGGCACAGGCTGCCCTTGAGCACGATAAATCAATCAAATGCACTGCCTGTCATTACTGCACCGATGGCTGTCCGAAGAACATCCCGATTCCAGAGATCTTTGCAGTCAGGAATGACGAGGATCATCACAAGAGCTGGGACGGTGGCAAGCGCAAGTACATTGTGGCCGTGGTGGGCAGAGGCAAGGCCTCAGACTGCATCGAGTGCGGCCAGTGCGAGGGTGCATGCCCACAGCACCTGCCTATAATAAAACTGCTCAAAGAATGCAGAAGCATGGAATTTTAAACATTGACGTTATGAACATTGCATAATATGATACAAATAACTTGGAGGATAATATGGTAAACACCCTTATAATACAGAAGCGTAAGCCGCTCTCAATCTCTGCACAGGCCGCTGCGACAGTAATTGCAATTGTGGCTGCTGTGGCAGTTCCCCAGTTCTTCCACTGGCTTGGAATTGTATCCGGCGCAGGCAAAGCACCTGGAGTGGCATTCAGCCCGATGCATCTGCCTATTATCCTTGTAGGATTCCTTGCCGGCCCTTATGCAGGTCTGATCTCCGGTATGCTTGGTCCAGTGGTTGCACATTACATGTCTGGTATGCCGAATGCAATGCAGCTTCCTTTCATGATGGTTGAACTTGCAGGCTACGGACTTTCTGCCGGACTTTTACGCAGCATCAGGCTTCCCCTTGTGGCCAAGACACTTGTTGCATTGATTACAGGCCGTCTCTTCCGCATGATTGCCTGTGTTATCGCCTTCTATCTGCTTGGAAATGAGAAGATGCGTCCGTTAGGTATCTGGATGAGCATCCCACGGGTTCTTCCCGGTATTGTACTGCAGCTTGTACTTATTCCTCTGATTGTCTTCCGTGTTGAGAACAGAGGGAAAACTGATCTTTAAAGCTTAGCCCTTATCTCGTTCAGGAACAGTTCTCCTGCCTTGGTGAACTGCTGATGCTTACGCCACACCACATACATAGCTGTTGTAAGGGCAGGCTTTAAAGGTCTGAAGCACAGCTTGGAATCGGAGCCTGTATCAACCAGTCCGTCAAATGTAAGGAGATAGCCGGTGCTGCTTCGGGCCAGGACTGAACCGTTATATGAAAGATCCAGGGTTACAACCACATTCAGCCTGCTTATATCATCACCGAACCACTTGGGAAGGTCTGCCGCAAGGGCCTGGCGGGACACCATAACCGGTTTGTCAAGTAAATCCTTGGGCGTTATGAACTTTTTCAAGGCAAGCTCGTCATCCCTTCTCATCACAACTCCCCAGCGGTCTACAGCTGGCACAGTAAGACAGTTGTATTTCTCAAGATCCACGTTCTCCACGATCACAGCAAAGTCAAAAAGTCCCTTGTCCAGCTTCTCAAGGACCCGCTCGCTGTCTCCTGCGTAGAGGTTATAGCGTATTTGGGGGCAGGTCTGTTTAAGAGAGTTTATACATTCTGCTATGAAGGATATATTCTTGGACTCGGCTGCCGCAATGGAGATCTCCCCGGTAATCTCATCCTCTCCAAGGGCCTTGAAATCTGAGAGGGTCTTGTCCGACAGCTCCACAATCTCCTGGGCACGCTCTTTGAGAAGTTCTCCTGCAGGGGTGAGCCTTATGGCATAGTTGGTCCGCTCAAACAGCTTCTCTCCCAGCTCCCATTCCAGATCCTTCAGCTGACGGCTCATGGTGGGCTGTGTCACACTCAATGCCTCTGCCGCCTTGGTTATGTTTCCCTGGCGTGCAGCCTCAAGAAAATACTTCAATACTCTAAGTTCCATATCTGTATCTTAGCATATTTCATATAATTAGTCATTACTAAAAGGCATAACTGGTTATAGAAACAAAATATTGGTAATATCTGCCGCTCTGTTCTATATTATAGTCAGCGAGGTGAAAAATGAAACTGAAAAAATCATTATCAATATTATGCGCAGTCGCAGCCATCGCAGTCATTATCACATCATGCGCAAGCACAAAAGGAGCAGGTATGAATACAACATCAGCAAGAATCAACACCGGTGATGAGCATTACACATTCAAGCTGGATGATGGAGTGGTGCGCACCAAAGTAACTTTCCGGAACCATTTCGGAATCGAGCTGGCAGGTGATCTCTACACACCTAAGAATGCACCGGCAGAAGGAAATGCTGCCATTGCAGTATGCGGACCTTTCGGAGCAGTTAAGGAGCAGGCTTCCGGCCTTTATGCTGCCGAGATGGCAAGACGGGGATTCATCACCCTTGCATTTGACCCTTCCTTCACAGGAGAGAGCGGTGGAGAGCCACGCTATATGAACAGTCCTGACATCAACACAGAGGACTTCCAGTCTGCAGTGGACTTCCTTTCCACCCGGAACAACATCGACCCTGAGAAGATTGGTATAATCGGTATCTGCGGATGGGGCGGAATGGCTCTGAACACCGCTGCCATAGACACAAGAATCAAGGCTACAGCAGTAATCACCATGTACGACATGACCCGTATCGCAGGAAATGGATACTTTGATGAGTCAGACAACGAAGAGGCCAGGTATCAGGCAAGAAAGGCCTTGAACGAACAGCGTACAAAAGACTTTGCAGCCGGCGATTATCCTACAGGTGGAGGCCTGCCTGATGCAAGACCGGAGGGCGACACTTTCTTCAGCCAGTACTGGGACTATTACAAGACAGAGCGGGGATATCACCCACGGTCCCTGAACTCCAACATGGGCTGGGCAAAGAGCGCAGGATCATCCCTTCTTAACGATAAGCTGCTTGCTTACTCAAATGAGATAAGGAACGCAGTACTGATCATCCACGGGGAGAAGGCCCACAGCCGCTACATGGGCGAGACAGCCTACAACAACATGATAAAGGGCAACAAGTTCACAGACAACAAGGAGCTTATGATCATCCCCGGAGCAACCCACTGCGACCTGTACGATGGCGGCAATGGCAACTTCATCCCTTGGGAAAAATTGGAGAAATTCTTCAGGTTCTGAGGAATGCGGTGAACCGCTCCACAGCCTTGGATGATGGCAGTCCCCGTTTCCATGCCAGGACAGAGCCGTGCTCCAGAGGTGGGTGGAGCGGTATTGTTTTTACCCCTTCATAGGAGCAGTTAAGGTCAATGCTTATACAGATACCCAGGCCGTTCCTGGCTGCAGTTGCACCATTGTAGGTCAGGTTTGATGTGCCGGCTATGATCAGGTCATCAGGTGAGCTTCCAAGCCAGTTTATGACTTCGTTCCTTACATTTCCCCGCTTCGGAAGTATCAGCGGAACCTTCCTTAGATCCTTTGGATGAAGCACCCGGCGGCGGGCCAAGGGTGAGTGCTTGGGCACCGAGGCGCACCATTTTTCTTTTGTCTTCATTCTTATGAAATCATAGGCACTTACATCCACCGGCTCCAGGAACAGGGCAAAATCAAGCAGCCCTTTCTCCATCTGATCCTTGATGTCATCTGCGATTCCTGTCACTATATTGAAGCTGATTCCAGGGTAGATTTCCCTGAATTTCCGTGCCAAAGTTATAAGCTCATCTGTGCTCTGGAGTTCTCCGCAGCCCAGGGATATCTGTCCGGTCACACTGCCTGTGTCGCCTGCAAACTGAGCCCTGGTCTTTTCCTCCAGCTCCACCAGCTCCTGGGCAGACCGCTTGAGCAGTAGGCCATCCTTTGTAAGGTGTATCCTGTGGCTCCGCCGCTCAAAAAGCTCTATCCCCAGCTCCTTCTCCAGATCTGACAGCTGCCGTGACAGGGTGGGCTGGGTGATATGCAGCAGCTCAGCCGCCCTGGTGATGTTCTCTTCCTGTGCCACCATGAGAAAGTAGCGTAATATCCTAAGTTCCATGCTTTAATAGTAGCAGATCTTCTTTAATTATGAAATGCCTTTTAAGCATTTCTTGATATAAAAACAAAGTATTTGATATATCACTATATTCTCAGTATTATAAAATTATGAAGAAAAATATTATTACAATTATTATGACAGTGATTTTGATGACAGGTTTTTCAGCTTCTGTTGCGTCAGCTGAATCCAAGACAGCATTTGTCTATTTCAGTGCAACCGGCACTACAGAGCGGATGGCTAAGAACGCAGCCGATGTCATGGGTGCAGATATCTTTGAGATTGTGCCGGAACACAAATATACTGCGGCAGATCTTAACTGGCACGACAGGGAATCCCTTACAACTATTGAATGCAACGACCCTAAATGCCGGCCTGCAATTGCGAACAAGATAGACCTTTCCGGCTACGATGCAGTTGTTCTATGCTATCCTATCTGGTGGGCATATGCTCCTAAGATTATGTATACCTTTGTTGAGAGCCAAGGCTGGAACGGCAAAAAACTTATCACACTCTGCACCAGCGGCGGAAGCGGGCTTGGACGGAGCGGCAGCGACCTGGCAAAATATGCCAAGGGGTCTGATTTCAGAGGTGGAAAGGACTTTACCCGGGGCAACGGGGAGGCTGTAAAGAAATATGTGGAAGGACTTTTAAAATAATATGAAGAAATTATTTATACTGTTCTGCATGATCATAGGAGTTCTGACTATGTCACAGGCATCAGACTTCATTCTGATAAAGGGCGGGACATTCCAGATGGGAAGTCCCGATAGCGAGGACTGGCGGAGCAATGACGAGGTCCTGCATTCTGTGACTGTGTCTCCATTCTATATGGCATCCCACGAGGTGACACAGCAGGAGTGGCGTGAGGTTACAGGTAAGAATCCAAGCTCCTTCACAGGCGATAACCTTCCTGTGGAGAGCATCACATGGCTTGAGGCTGTGGAGTTCTGCAATGCCCTGAGCCGCAAGGAGGGGAAGACTCCAGTTTATACTGTATCAGACGGTGGCAGGACAGTGACATGGGACAGAGGAGCCGACGGTTACAGGCTGCCTACTGAGGCTGAGTGGGAGTTTGCAGCCAGAGCCGGCACAACCACACCATTCTATTCCAAGAGGGTGCCTGGCGCCGATGATGTTAACTTCTATGGCCACTATCCATACCAGATAGAACAGAACTATTTCAACGATTCTGTCCTTGAGACCCAGCCTGGTGTCTACCGGGGACAGACCCTGCCTGTGGGCAGCTTCAAACCCAATCCATGGGGCCTTTATGATATTTATGGCAATGTGGGAGAGTGGTGCTTTGACTACTATGGCGATTATGTCATATCAAACCAGACAGACCCGGCTGGGCCCGATTCCGGCACCCGTAGAGTATACCGCGGTGGCGGCTGGAACGATTTTGGAAAGAACCTTAGAAGCGCATACCGGGCCGCCATGCAGCAGTCAAGCTCTGCCTACAATGTGGGGCTCCGGCTGGTATACAACGGAGACAAAGCACCTTCCGGGACTGTTGTGACCAAGGAGGCGGCTGTAACCAGTTCTGGCTCCGGAAAGGGCAAGGCTCTCATCATCTATTATTCCTGGAGCGGCAACACACGGGGTGTGGCCAGAGAAATCCAAAAACAGACTGGGTACGATATTATAGAGCTTGAGCTTGTGAAACCCTATTCCAATAACTACAGCACTGTCCTTAACGAGGCACAGCGGGACCAGCACAAGCAGGCAAGGCCAGAGCTTAAGACAAAGATCGACAAGAAGAAGTGGGAGGAGTATGACACCATCATCTTGGGGTATCCCAACTGGTGGGCCTCCATTCCTATGCCTATAGCCACATTGCTTGAAAGCTACGATTTTGCAGGCAGGACAATTCTTCCTTTCTGTTCCCATGGTGGAGGTCGGTTCGGTCAGAGCCTTACTGCAATAGCAAAGCTGGCGCCTAAGGCAAAGATAGGCAAAGGACTTTCAGTCCACTATTCCGGAGGACCGGCTCTGCCTAAGGACGTGGAGAAATGGCTTAAGGATAACAGATAATATGGAATACATAGCACTTGGCAAATCTGATCTTAAAGTCTCTCGCATCTGCATGGGATGCATGGGATTCGGTGACTCCTCCCGGGGACAGCACAGCTGGACTCTGGACGAGGAGCATTCCAGGGCGATTATCAGGAACGGCCTGGAGCAGGGAATAAATTTCTTCGATACTGCCATCGGTTATCAGAATGGCACCAGCGAACAGTATTTGGGCCGAGCCCTCCGGGATATGACCCGGCGGAGCAATGTGGTTGTAGCCACAAAGTTCCTTCCCCGGACACCGGAGGAGATACAGAAGGGTGTCAGCGGTCAGCAGCATATTGAGAATATGATTGACGCCAGCCTGAGAAACCTTGGGATGGACTATGTGGATCTCTATATCTATCATATGTGGGACTGGAATACTCCTATATACGATATCCTGGATGGTTTAGGACGTGTTGTGAAGGCTGGAAAGGCACGGTATATCGGCATCTCCAACTGCTTTGCATGGCAGCTGGCCAAAGCCAATGCCCTTGCAGCACAGGATGCTGTTATAATAGACCGGGTTGCTGAGCTTGCAGATAAGCGTGGTGTGACTATGACCGAGGTATCCCTTGCATGGCTTTTGACCAAGGTGACATCCCCGGTGGTGGGAGCCACAAAGCTGCACCATGTTGACGGGGCAGTCAAGGCGGTGGACCTTAAGCTGACAGAGGAGGAGACAGCATATCTGGAAGAACCCTATGTTCCCCATCCTCTTGCCGGTGTAATGGCTCAGAACAAGAAGAAGGAATAATGCTATGAAAGAGAAAATAACACAGACAGCAGGGAGGGCGCAGCTGGGTGACTTTGCACCCATGTTTGTCCATCTGAACGACGATATTCTTTTCGGAGAAGTGTGGAACCAGGATGAACTGGACATCAAGACCAAGTGCATCATCACTGTGGTGTCACTGATGGCATCCGGCATAACCGATTCTTCCCTGACATACCACCTGCAGAATGCAAAGGCCCATGGGGTGACAAGAGCAGAGATTGCGGCCATAATCACTCACGCCACCATGTACACCGGCTGGCCCAAGGGCTGGGCTGTATTCAGGCTTGCAAAGGAGGTCTGGAAGGATGATTCACAGGCACTCACTGAAAAAGAGAAGTTCCAGAACTCAATTCTTTTCCCTATCGGCGAGCCCAATCCATTTGGAAAATACTTTATAGGACAGAGCTATCTGGCTCCAGTGTCCAAGACCCAGGTGCCTGTGTACAATGTGACCTTTGAGCCAGGCTGCCGCAACAACTGGCATATCCACAATGCTGAGTCAGGGGGTGGCCAGATGCTGATCTGCATCGGCGGCCGGGGCTGGTATCAGGAGGAAGGCAAGGCAGCTGTTGCTCTTGTCCCTGGCTCTGTGATAAATATTCCTGCAGGAGTAAAGCATTGGCACGGTGCCGCCAGGGACAGCTGGTTCAGCCACCTTGCCATTGAAGTGCCTGGAGAAGAGGTCAGCACAACCTGGTGCGAACCGGTAAGCGGCAAGGAGTATGATAGACTGTGAATATGTCTGTTGATATTGCAATGACAGTCCTTTCCATCATATTGATGGGTGGGACAGTCCTTTTTCCCGATGACCGGGTGCATCAGTGCCTGGGAATGATGATGCTGGTGCTGTGGATTGTCCACACTGTGCTCCATCGCCGGTGGTACGGAGCGCTTCTGAAAGGAAAATATAATTCGTACCGTTTTCTTCAGCTTGTGATTAATCTTGGAATAACCATAAGCTGTATTCTGGTCATGATCAGCGGCCTTTCCATGGCCTGGTTCCTGCCCACAGGTTTCGGTCTTGAATATGCCAGGACTATCCATCTGGTCAGCACCCACTGGTACTTCCTGTTTATGTGTGCCCACCTTGGGATGCACCTGAGTATGATGAATATTCTTTTGGCTGTTATGCTCCCTTTGGGTGCATACGGTATCTACGCTTTCATCATCCGTGGACTTTGGCGGTATATGTTCCTTCAGCAGCAGTTCTTCTTTCTGGATCTGGAGAGAGGCTATATTCTGTTTGCCGTTGACTACATCGCCATCCTTGCCCTGTTTGCAGTGCTTTTCCACTTTCTGGCAATAGCCCTGAGGAGGAGAACTCAGTGAATTTCCAGCCCATCATATTGTATCGACCCTTTTTATGGATGGTCTTTTTGCAAATATACTCTCGATTCTGGGAATTACCTGTCTATGGTGCATAATAGAGCTTTTCCATCAGAAGAAGAGGGTGGAGAAGGGCTGGTTCCCACAGAATCCTAAAAGAAAAAATAAGGAGTAAGATATGAAAAACAAAAAACTTTTAGCAACATCTCTGGCAGTGCTGCTGCTTATGGCAGGCTCTTTCAATGCTTTTGCCAAGGAGAACAAGATGGCATCAACATACAAAGGTTATGAGACCAAGGATAAGAATGCCCCTGTGGTATACTTTATCAAAGATATTACCCCAGAGGCCCTGGTTAAGGTATACAAGGCAACTGGATACCAGATCAAGGGAAAGACCGGCGTCAAGGTGAGCACCGGCGAGAGCGAGAAATCAAACTACCTCCGGCCAGCTCTTATTAAGAATCTTGTGAAGGATGAGCTTAATGCCACCATTGTGGAGTGCAACACTGCCTACGGCGGAAACCGGAGCAACAACATAGACCATATGAAGACAGCCAAGGATCACGGCTTTCTGGATGTGGCCAACGGCTTTGACCTTCAGGATGCAGATGGCTATATGACTATCCCTGTCAAAGGTGGAGTGCGCCTTAAGGAGAACTATGTGGGTACTCACTTCAAGGATTACGATACCTACCTGATTCTTTCCCATTTCAAGGGACACGCCATGGGCGGCTTCGGCGGAGCTATAAAGAATCTTTCCATTGGTTTTGCATCCGGTATGAGCTGCGAGAAATCGGGAAAACTCAATATCCACAGCGCAGGCCGGAGCACCACAAGCTGGACCCGCTGTCCTCAGGATGAATTCCTTGAGAGCATGGCAGAGGCTGCCAAGTCCATTTGCGACTATATGCAGGATGGGAAAGGTATTGTATGTGTGAATGTCATGAACCGTCTCTCTGTGGACTGTGACTGTGATGGCAATCCGGAGGAGCCCGATATGCACGACATCGGCATTCTGGCTTCCCTTGACCCGGTGGCTCTGGACCAGGCCTGTGTGGATCTTGTGTATAAGGCAAAGGATTCTGGCAGCCTCATAGAGCGCATTGAGAGCAGGAACGGAATCCACACTCTTGAGCATGCAGAGAAGATAGGTTTCGGAAGCAGATATTATCAGCTGGTGGAGATTAAATGAGAAAAGCGATTGGTCTAATGCTTGCTTCTTTAGTAGTGATTTGTGCAGATGTATCCGCTCAGACCGTTAAGCTTAATTCCGGTTATGATATGCCTGTACTTGGGCTTGGGACATGGACGCTCAAAGGTGATGTGGCAGAAAAGGCCGTATATTCTGCTCTGAAATCAGGATATCGGCTCATAGATACTGCAAAGTACTACGGCAATGAAACAGAAGTAGGCAGGGGAATCAGGAAAGCTGTGGATGAAGGTATCTGCAGAAGAGAAGATGTTTTCATAACCACCAAGCTGGTACCATGGTCAAACTCGCCCGATTCCGATATCGACGACTCCCTTAAAAAGCTAGGGGTTAAGTATATAGACCTGGTGCTTCTGCATCAGCACGGGAGTAATGACGATTCAGTCTACCGCGCCATGTGCAGGGCAGTCAAGGCAGGCAAAGTCCGCTCCATAGGAATCTCAAACTTCTATACCGAAAAAACTGTAAGCTATTTTATTAAAGGTTTCGATATCCCTCCGGCAGTAGTGCAGAACGAGAATCATATCTTTTATCAGAACAACACACTTCGGGAATGGGCATCAGGGCAGGGTATCTATATTGAGAGCTGGTATCCTTTCGGAGGCCGTGGACACACAAAGGAGCACCTGCAGAACCCGGCAGTGCTTGAGATAGCCCGTGCTCATAAGAAGAGTGCTGCCCAGGTCATTGTACGCTGGCATATCCAGGCAGGATATATAGTCATTCCAGGAAGCTCAAACCCGGCCCATATTGCAGAGAATTATGGTGTATGGGATTTCACTTTGACCGATGCAGAGATGTCACAGCTTGAAGGGCTGGACAAAGGAGCCAGATATGAGAATTGGTAAAAAGTTATTTTGTGTTTTTCTTGTCTTATTGTGCATTACAGCCGCATGTGCAACGGAATCAGGCAAAACTGAAGGAGATTCTGACATGAAGATAACTATAAATATCACCAGCGGCAGCGGAAATCATACACTCACCGCAACCTTGGCTGACAACTCATCGGCAAAGGCTTTCGCAGAGCTGCTTTCCAAGGGGCCGGTTACTGTTGATATGCAGGACTACGGCAATTTCGAGAAAGTAGGGGACTTACCTTCATCCTTACCACGGAACGATACCAGCATCACTACAGAACCTGGAGACATCATCCTATACCAGGGCAATAAAATAACTATTTACTACAATACAAACAGCTGGAGTTTCACCCGGCTGGGCAAGGTGGAAGGGGTAACCCCGGCAGAGCTTAAGAAGATTCTTGGCAAAGGAAATGTGACTGCAGTTTTTGAGCTGGCAAAATAAAAGTTGGCGGTTGTAAAAACCTATGTTATATTATAGTCAGGAGGAAACATGAGCAAGACTTTAGTAGCATATTTCTCAGCAGGCGGAAACACCGCATACACAGCACGGATGCTGGCACAGCAGATGGATGCCGATATCTATTCCATCAAGCCGGTTCAGAAATACACCCCGGCAGATCTTAACTGGCAGGATGCAAACAGCCGAAGCTCAGTTGAAATGAATAATCCTACATCCCGTCCCGAAATTATCGATGGCGAGGTTGACCTTTCCCCCTATGACACAGTATGCATCGGATTCCCTATCTGGTGGTATGTGGCTCCTCATGTGGTGAACACTTTTATTGAGAAGAACGATTTCACAGGAAAGAAAGTGATTCTCTTCGCCACATCCGGCGGCAGCGAGATAACCAAGGCGCTGGACACCATGCGGGCCCAGTACCCACGGATGAACATTGTAGGCGGCAAGATGATCAACGGCAAGGTTGAGCCTGGCTGCCTGGACTTCTGATTGATGACAACCTTCATTTCCAATTCTGACCACTATGCCCAAGTAGTGGAGCGGATGCAGGATGTGCGTAAACTCCTTTGGATAGGTACATCTGATATCAAGGATTTATATGTCATGGAGGGGCAGAATACAAAACCTCTCCTTGGCGTCCTGTCAGACCTGGTGCGCCGTGGCGTCGAGGTCCGGCTTATCCACGCCAAAGAACCTGGTCCTGCCTTCCGCGAGGACTTCGACAAATACCCTGAGCTCATAGATGGAATGGAGCGTGTCCTGTGTCCTCGCGTCCACTTCAAGATTGTCATATTCGACCTGCATACTGCCTATATCGGCTCTGCGAACCTTACCGGGGCAGGGCTGGGTATGAAAGGGGAGAACACCCGGAACTTCGAGGCCGGCATCCTTACCACCGACCCCGAGCTGGTGGAGAAAGCCATACAGCAGTTCGACGACGTCTGGATGGGTTCCTTCTGCAAAGAATGTAAGCGTAAGGACTTCTGTCCCGACCCTATTGTGTAGCCCATAGGCACTTCTTGACCACTATATAGTAAATAATTATAATATTCCGCATGGAAAAAACAGAAGTAAGAGTCAGATATGCCCCGTCTCCTACAGGGCTTCAGCATATCGGCGGTGTCAGAACCGCTCTTTTCAACTACTTTTTTGCCCGATCCCAGGGGGGCAAGTTCATCCTCCGCATCGAGGACACCGATCGGGAGCGCTATTCCGACGAATCCCTGGACGATCTCTATTCCACACTGGAATGGCTTGGTGTCAAATGGGATGAGGGGCCTGTAGTAGGCGGCCCTTACGGTCCTTATGTCCAGTCTGAACGGACAGAGCTTTACAGAGAATATGCCAAGAAGCTGGTGGAAAGCGGCCATGCATACTACTGCTACTGCACTCCTGAACGGCTTGAGGAGCTTCGGGAGAAGCAGACCAAGGAGAAGAAGGATTTCGGCTACGACCGTCACTGCCGCAACCTGACACCGGAAGAGGAACAGGCTTATAAAGATGCAGGTATCAAACCAGTTATCCGCCTCAAGATTCCACTGGAGGGCTACACCGAGTTTGAGGATTTCCTGCTGGGGCCTATGAAAAAGCGCAACTCTGACATCAGCCCGGATCCTATCCTGCTTAAATCTGACGGTTTCCCTACATATCATCTGGCCAATGTTATAGATGACCACTTCATGAAGATAACACATATCCTCAGGGCCCAGGAGTGGGTTCCATCCATTCCTCTCCATGTGCAGCTTTACAAAGCCTTCGGCTGGGAGCCGCCTGTCTACTGCCACCTTCCTATGGTAATGGGCAGCGACGGACAGAAGCTCTCAAAACGCCACGGTTCCACATCTGTGCGGGACTTCAGGGCCAAGGGCTATCTCCCGGAAGCTATCCTCAACTATGTATCTCTCATAGGCTGGAGCTACGATGACTCAAGAGAGTTCTTCACACGGGAGGAACTGGAAAAACTCTTCTGTCTTGAGAAATTGAACAAGGCACCCGGCGTATTCGACTACAAGAAGCTGGACTGGTTCAACGGCCAGTACATCCGCAAGAAGACAGACGCTGAGCTGACAGAGCTTCTTATGCCATATCTTGAGAAGGCAGGCATAGTTCACACTCCTATGACAAAAGAGGAGGAGGATATCCTTTCAAAGGCAATCCCTCTGGCAAAGGAGCGGCTTAAATATCTTTCCGACATTCCGGAAGTCATCGGCTTCCTTTTCAAGGCGCCTGAAAGCTACAATACTGAGGAGCTTATTCCCAAGAAGCTGGACAAAGCTAAGACTCTGGAGCTGCTGAACATCCACTTGGGCATGATCCCGCAGTTCATAGAGCTTTCCGAGGAGGCTATAGAGCCTGTTCTCAGGGCAAAATGCGACGAACTGGGTGTGAAGCTTGGAGACTTCCTTATGATTCTCCGGGTGGCTGTCACAGGAACTAAGATTTCTCCTCCTATCGTTGGCAGCATAAAACTGCTGGGTGCGGAAGAGACAGAAAAAAGAATCAACAAAGTAATAAATATTTTAAAGGGCGAGGTATAAAAATGAGCGAAGTAACAATGGATACATTGGTTTCCCTGTGCAAGAGAAGGGGATTTGTATTCCAGTCAAGCGAGATCTACGGAGGTCTTTCCTCTGCATGGGACTACGGCCCCTTAGGAATCGCGCTTAAGAAGAACATCCAGGAGTTCTGGTGGAAGGAGATGACCAGACTTCATGACAATATCGTAGGTATCGACGCAGCTATCATGATGCACCCGCGTGTATGGGAGGCATCCGGCCACGTAGAGAACTTCACAGACCCATTGGTTGACTGCAAGAAATGCAAGATGCGTTTCCGGGAGGACAAGATTCCAGAGGAGAACGCAAAGAACAAGATCTGCCCTGAGTGCGGCGGCGAGCTTACTGCAACCAGACGTTTCAACCTTATGTTCAAGACCCATATCGGCCCTGTGGAGGACGACAACAACAACATCGTATATCTGAGACCTGAGACAGCCCAGGGAATCTATGTGAACTTCAAGAATGTGGTGCAGAACTGCAGGATGAAGGTTCCATTCGGTATCGCCCAGGTGGGAAAAGCATTCCGTAACGAGATTGTCACCAAGAACTTCATCTTCAGAACCTGCGAGTTTGAGCAGATGGAGATGCAGTACTTCGTACAGCCGGAGGACGACATGAAGTGGTTCGAGTACTGGAGAGGCGAGCGATGGAACTACTACAAGAAGATGGGAATCCGGGAGAACAAGCTCCGCTGGCATCAGCACGGTCCAGATGAGCTGGCACACTATGCAAAGTGCGCATACGACATCGAGTATGAATTCCCTATGGGCTTCCAGGAGCTTGAGGGTGTCCACAACAGAACAGACTACGACCTGACACGGCACACTCAGTATTCAGGAAAGGATCAGTCCTACCTGGAAGAGGGTACAAACCGGAAGTTCATCCCATATATCATCGAGACATCTGCAGGACTTACCAGAAACGTCCTCATGGTTCTCTCCGATGCATACGAGGAGCAGCAGGTTGCAGAGGGAGACACAAGAGTTGTCCTCCACTTCCATCCGAATATCGCACCTATCAAGCTGGCAGTATTCCCACTTGTCAAGAAAGATGGCCTTGCAGAGCTGGCATCTGACATCGAGCACAGCCTGCGTGACGAGTTTGCCACATACTACGACCAGAGCGGAGCTATCGGCCGCCGGTACAGAAGACAGGATGAGGTTGGAACACCTTACTGTATCACAGTTGACTACCAGACCAAGGAAGACAACACAGTCACCCTGCGGTTCCGTGATTCCATGGAGCAGGTCCGGGTCAAGATTGACGAGATTCCTGCATTCATCCGTAAGGCAGACAAAGAATATAAGAGAGTATAACCATGAACAAGGCGCTTGAAGTACTTAAATCCAGAGGTTTTTTCCAGCAGTGCACAGATGTTGACGGCCTTTCTGCCCTTATGGACAAAGGTCCAGTTACTTTCTATGTAGGTTGCGACCCCACAGGTCCAAGTCTCCACATAGGCCATATGATCCCATTCTTCGCTCTCCGGCATCTTAGGAATATGGGACACAATGGAATCGCACTGGTAGGTGGCGGTACAGCCCGTATCGGAGACCCTTCCGGCAAGACCGAGATGCGGAAGATGCTCTCCTACGATGTGCTGGACCAGAACACAGAATGCATCAAGAAGCAGCTGGACAAGTTCATCGGCTTCGACAATAAGACTGCATATTCTGCCAACAACAAGGACTGGCTGGCAGACCTGAACTATATCGACTTCCTCCGGGAGATCGGTTCCCAGTTCTCTGTGAACAAGATGCTCACCTTCGAATCCTACCGGAAGAGGATGGAGACAGGTCTTTCCTTCATCGAGTTCAACTATCAGCTTCTTCAGAGCTACGACTATCTGATGCTCCACAGGAAATACAATGCATGCCTCCAGATCGGCGGTGACGACCAGTGGGGCAACATTGTTGCAGGTATCGACCTTATCCGCCGTCTTACAGGGGACGAGGCCTACGGTCTCACATTCCCTCTGGTTACAAGAGCAGACGGACAGAAGATGGGCAAGAGCGAGAAGGGTGCTATCTTCCTGGATCCTGAGCTTACCCCTGTATACGACTTCTTCCAGTACTGGAGAAATGTCAACGACCCGGATGTGGAGAAGTTCTTCAAGCTCTTCACCTTCCTGTCTCTTGAGGAAATTGACCAGATCTGCAAAGGAGACATCAACGCTGCCAAGGAGCGGCTGGCCTACGAAGTCACCGCCCTTATCCACAGCAAGGAAGAGGCTGACAAGGCCCTTTCCGGAGCACGGGCTGCATTCAGCGGCGCCGGCAACAAGGAGCATATGCCTACAGTTGAGATTCCAAAGGCTGACTTTGAGGCTGGAATCGGCATTGTAGACCTGTTCTTCAAGGCAGTAGGGGGCACCAAGAGCGATGCCCGCCGGCTGGTGGAGCAGGGTGGTGCAGTGGTTGCCGACAAGAACATCCGCGATGTGAAGGCTGTAATCGGCGCCGATGTGCTTGATGCTGACGGCGAGGTTGTCATCAAGGCAGGAAAGAAGAAGATGTTCCGTGTGGTGACAAAGTAAACTTGTCATCCTGATTATTTCTAGTGATTCTTTATAAACACCCTGTAACCGCAGGGTGTTTTTTTTTGTTTGACTTTATAGATGAATCAGACGATAATTAATATAGAAAAAAGTGTAAGGAGCTGACCATGGCTGAAACTACAGATAAGAGCAAAACAAAGAAAGTTATTCTTTTTATCATTGCAGTTATCATTATTATACTTGCATGCCTTTACGGATGCATAGCAAAGGGCAAGAGTGCACCATCCGCACAGGCAACAGAAGTTTCTCAGCCAGCCCAGGCTTCAATAGAGTCTGCCACACCGGCTCAGCCAGCTCCGGCACCTGCACCGGCTAAACCTGCAGAGCCAGCCAAACCGGCACCTCAGCAGTCTATTTTCCCGGATAACAGTGCTGACTCACCTGTGACTGAGAAATAAAAATCACTATATTTACAAACATTTATACTTATGCTAATTTAAAGAGAAGACTATTATATTAAGGAGACTTTATGTCCGGTCATAGCAAATGGGCAAGTATCAAGCATAAAAAAGGTGCTGCAGACGCAAAGCGCGGTCAGATCTTTACAAAGATCATCAAGGAAATTACAGTAGCTGCCAAGATGGGCGGCGGCGATGAAGAGGGAAATGCACGGCTGAGGACTGCCATCCTTAAGGCAAAAGCAGCCAACATGCCTAAAGACAACATCGACAAAGCTATCAAGAAAGGTACAGGAGAGCTTGAAGGTGTTGAATATGTAGAACTTCAGTACGAAGGCTACGGTCCGGGCGGAATCGCACTCCTTATCGAAACACTTACAGATAATAAGAACAGAACAGCAGCAGATGTTAAGAGCGTTCTTGGAAAAGGCGGCGGAAACCTGGGAACTCCGGGAAGTGTATCCCACCTGTTCAAGAGGGAAGGAATCATCTGCTTCGATGCTTCCAAATATACAGAGGATGCAGTTCTTGAGGCAGCTCTTGAGGCTGGCGCAGAAGATGTTGCCACCGAAGATGATGAGATTGTTGTAAAGACATCCCCAGAGGATTTCATGACAGTTCTCGATGCTCTCAATAAGGCTGGATTCGAGCAGACATCTGCCGAGATTGAGCGGAATGCCATGATGCTGAAGACTCTGGACAAGGAAAAGACAGAGAAAGTTCTTAAGCTGGTTGAGCGTCTTGAGGAACTTGATGATGTCCAGGAAGTTTCACATGACCTGGATGTTCCAGACGATTTCGAGCTGGACGACTGAACTTCGTGAGAATTATCGGAATCGATCCGGGACTTGCATCTACAGGCTTTGGCATCATAGAGACTGTGGGTAATAAAATAAAATATGTTGCACATGGGGTCATCAAGACCTCGCCGGAAAAGCCGCTTGGAGAGCGGCTTTTTCACATTTATCAGGATCTTAACCAGGTCATTGATATGTACAAGCCGGAAGAGGGCGGCATAGAGGCCCTTTTCTTTGCCAAGAACATAACCAGTGCACTTCCGGTGGCTCATGCCAAAGGTGTTGTCCATCTGGTTTTTGCCCAGCACGGTATTCCGCTGGGGGAGTATACCCCTATAGTCATCAAGCGGGCTGTTGTAGGCGAGGGACGGGCTGAGAAAGGACAGGTTCAGGAGATGGTCAAGGTTATTCTTAATCTGGATAAGGTGCCACGGCCAGATCATGCGGCCGATGCACTTTCTGCAGCTATATGCCATGTAAACAACAGGAGTTTTGCCAATGTTTAACAGTTTAAGCGGAACCCTTACATACAAGGGAATAGACAATATCTATCTTTTGAATTCCTGCGGCATAGAGTGGGATATCACAGTATCTGCCAAGACACTTCAGGCACTTCCGCCAGTGGGGGATGAGTGCCAGGTCTACACCTACTACCTGCACACCGAGAACATGGTCAAGCTTTACGGTTTTTTCTCAAAGGATGAGCGCACCTTCTTCCTTGAGCTTAACAAGGTCAACGGAATAGGGCCTAAACAGGCAATGAAGATGCTCTCCTCCATATCTGCAAAACAGATGTCAGAGGCTCTGGACAAGGATGATGTTGCTCTTCTGTCGGGTATCCCCGGTGTCGGCAAGAAGACAGCCCAGAAGCTTATGCTGGCCATGCGTGGCAAGCTGGTCATGGACGAGGAGATTTCAGCTGCACCTGCGGGTAATCCTAAGTTTGCAGATATAGTGAATGCTCTTTCCGATATGGGCTTTGATTATAAAAAGGCTCATAAGGCAGTGGAGGAAGTGGCCAAGAGTTCCGATATTATGAATATGAAGGACGATGAGCGCGAGAAAGAGATATTCAAGCGTGCCATTGTATTGCTGAGCACATGATAGAGACAGAGAACAACGATATTTTATCTGGCGAGATTATAGCGGAGGACAAGAAGGACTTTGCCCTTCGGCCTCAGACTCTTGACGACTTCCAGGGACAGAAGGCTCTTAAGGAGAATCTTAAGATATTCCTCAAGGCTGCAAAAGCCCGGGGTGAGAGCCTGGACCATGTATTCTTAAGCGGCCCTCCGGGACTTGGAAAGACTACACTGGCAGGCATCATTGCCCATGAGATGGGAGCTGAGTTCAAGGTTACAAGCGCACCTGCTCTGGACAAACCTAAGGATCTTGCAGGTCTTCTGACCACTATCTCTCCGAATACTGTCTTCTTTATTGACGAGATCCACCGTCTTAAGCCTGCCATAGAGGAGATGCTCTATGTTGCCATGGAGGACTTCGAACTTGACTGGGTGATCGGACAGGGACCCTCTGCCCGTTCAATCCGTCTTCCTATCCCTCCTTTCACACTGGTGGGTGCCACCACAAAAAGCGGCAATGTATCAAGCCCTCTCTTCAGCCGTTTCGGTATAAATATCAGGATGAACCTTTACGAGAAGGATGAGATTATCGACATCCTTACCCGTTCTTCCGCCATTCTTGATATCAAGATAGAAAAGAGCGCCATGAATGTGCTGGCTACCTGCTGCCGGGGAACACCCCGTGTGGCAAACAGGATCCTGCGCCGTATGCGTGACTTTGCCCAGATCTATGGTGATGATGTCATAACTTTAGAGACTGTCAAGTTCGGTCTTGGCAAGCTGGAGATAGACGAGATGGGGCTTGAGGCCCATGACCGGGAGCTGCTCAGAGCCATAATCGAGAAGTATGGCGGAGGCCCGGTGGGTGCCGATACTCTGGCCATTACAATAGGGGAATCCACCGAGACATTAGAGGATTTCTACGAGCCATATCTGATTCAGCAGGGCTTTATCCAGCGTACCCCCCGGGGGCGTGTGGCAACCCCTGCAGCATACAAGCACCTTGGCCTTGAGGCTCAGCTTAATGAAGACCAGCGACTTTTCCTTTGACCTTCCCAATGAGCTTATAGCCCAGTATCCTCCTGAGGTGCGGGGCACTTCCCGCATGATGGTGCTGGACCGGACAGCAGGCACATACCAGGACCGCAATATAAAAGACATAGTGGACTACTTCGGTCCCGACGACGTCATGGTGGTCAATAACACCAGGGTGCGCAAGGCCCGCCTTTACGGCACCAGCCCCACAGGAGGGAAGGTTGAGTTCTTTCTTCTGCATCCACTGGACACCAGATGCTGGAGCGTCATCTGCAAGAAAAGCCGCAAGCAGACAGTGGGCAAGACCTATGTTTTCCCGGGTGGTGTGACTGGTTCAATTGTACAGGATGACGGCGACTCCAAGGTGCTGGAATTCAGTGTCTCAATCGATGACACATATCTTGATGCCAATGCCCATGTCCCGCTGCCACCGTACATAAAGCGGAG
>Ga0256405_10002544_pt1 | contig 41395 bp, 39 predicted proteins | sample RumenRJG_02DNA_FD_189096 | JGI IMG/M metagenome (GOLD analysis project Ga0256405, IMG submission 189096) | Bovine rumen microbial communities from Lethbridge, Alberta, Canada - RJG_02 | ecosystem: Host-associated > Mammals > Digestive system > Stomach > Rumen | place: Canada: Alberta... | reverse complement strand
TCTTTTTGTTTCGTATTTGAAAGAACAAACTCACCAAATAAAAAAAACGATATTCGGGTGGGTTATTTTGTTATACCCTAAATTACCCTCTGAATTTGTTTTTAAATTTGGAGGGATTTTTTTATGTCCTTTTTTCGGGCAGTTATCTATCTGCTCATACGAAGCAAAATTTATCAATACATAGCATATCAGAGAACGGCAGGAAACCAGTTAAAAAAATTTCTGCCAGTGCAACGGTACTTCTCACCTTGAAAGTAGAAGTACAATCTCCATACAATAGAATTACTATTTCCTATAACCGTAAAGGTCACAGAGCCTTTGCGGTTTTTCTTTTGGTTTGCCCGAAATGGGCAGTAACTTGGCGGTGAAAGTCCGCTACACGCTTGGCAGTAGGAAGTGTTAGCTGATGGCAAGGGTGTCCATCGTGAGGTGGAATCTGAAGTAAGCCTAAAGCAAACTCTCGGTCTGACGAACAGAAACCGCATATAAGGCATATACAGGACGGATGAGTCTGCCAAACAAGACAAAGTCCCATACTGCCCGAATCCTGTGGTGTAAATGCGGCAGATATATGAGAGGAAGGTTACTGCTCTTAATCGGGGAGGTCTTGCAGCTGAGGTGAAGGACAGACAGATTGACACCCGCCTAACCCGTGCAGTGATGTACGGCTGGGTTGCAAGAAGTCAGCAGAGGTCATAGTACCGAAGTTTTTCGGGAAGGACCGAACAATAGCAGTCTTTGAAACGATAGGAGGGAGAAGCAATGCAAAGACCACAGAAAACGGTGAAAGCCGGCTGCCCTTGTGAGGGTATGTTGGAAACAAAGAGTAATAAGGGAGCGTGTAGTATTGCTTTGACTGAAACGGACAGAGAAGACGGTGCAGAGAATTTACTGGAGAGGATACTTGACAGGAACAATCTTAATCAGGCGTACTTGAAGGTAAAGAGAAACGGAGGCTCGGCAGGAGTTGACGGAATGACAGTGGAGGAAATGCTGCCATACCTAAGAGAACATCGTGAGGAGCTGCTTGAATCACTCAGAAGTGAAAGGTACAAGCCGAAAGCGGTCAGGCGTGTGGAAATACCCAAACCTGACGGAGGAAAGAGAATGCTTGGAGTACCGACTGTCATAGACAGGATGATACAACAGTCTTTAACATTATGTTGTAGTATTCATATAGTGCATCAGCAACTGGTAGGTTCCTTGCTCCCGGAAATACTCCGTTGTTGCAATGGTGTATTCCAGCCGTAATACAATCGAATGGATATGAGCAGTATTTAGAAAACTCCTGTGGAAACAGATGAGGCTCAGAAAACTCAACCCCGCTAAGTAAGGTTAATGAACTATACTTCTCTCGCAAACGATTGATTTCGCAAAAGTAATCGTCAACAACAAAGTTTTGTGTTCTATTATCTTTAATGACAGACAGGTTTTTTTCCATAGAATTAAAATCCACATGCTCAGTAAAGCAGATAATCCTTGAACCCGTTCTTTCCGCAACCAAACAATACTCTTCCATTGTAGACATTCCGTCTATCGAAAACCTAGAATGAACGTGCATGTCCGCAAATAATATCATATTAATCAACCACACTTTAATGTTGTTAATCCTTTCTTCTTCTGTGTATTTTACCGACTTTATCCCTACTGGAACTATATCTTGAACCGCGTGAACCATTTTCTCTCATCGAGCTACGGGGTTCTTTGAGAGCATTAGAAGAATTCGTTCGGCGATTCATTTTGCTTACGAGTTGTCCACACGCAGCTTTTATACTTCCACCGCGAGATTCTCTTATTTTCACGGTCAGTCCAACATCATTTAGTTTGTCACGAAAAGCGACCAATTCTTGCTTATTCGGTCGTTTAATGACCTTGCAATTGGTTTCATTGTATTGAAGAAGATTAATTAAAACATTCTTGCCACGAAACCATCTTCCCAACTGTTTTATGTCGCTTATGCGATCATTTAGGCCTGGAATTAATAAATATGCTATAGTAACAGTACGATTGTGCCTCTCAGAATACGAAATAGTTGATTGGACAACCTCCTCGATATCATATCCCTTCATATGGGGCATTATATAGTTCCTCGTACGTTGATTTGTTGCATGCAAAGATAATGTGAGTTGGATTTTCAAATGCTCTTCCCTGATTCTTTTCATTTGGGGCAGAGGACCAGCTGTTGAGAGAGTAATCCCGTCCGTTGGAAAGTTCAGACCTTTCCGATCCCTAAGAATATGAATTGCTTTAATCACATTGTCGTAATTAAACAGCGGCTCCCCCATACCCATAAATACAATCCGGTTTACTCTTCCGCTCACCAAAACAACCTGCTGAACTATTTCGGATGGGGTAAGGTTCCTAATAAAACCGTTTTCACCAGAAGCGCAAAAAATGCATCCGACAGGGCACCCAATCATGGTGCTTACACAAACGGTTGTTCCTGTCTTTCGTTTAATACTGACGGTTTCTATACAGTAACCGTCTGACAATTCAAAAGCATATTTTTGGGTATCGGGTCCGCGAAAGATTTCCTTAATTTTAATTGTTCGGTATCTTTGATTATTTGAACGAAAATACAAGTCTCGATAGAGTTTCTCTGCATCCTGTTCTCCTAATACATCTGATACTTCAGAAAATGTAAACCCATAGGGGTCACCATAGATATCTTTTGGCTGAATAATATTATTAATTTCCATTTAAACTACCTCCAAATGTTTTGAAATATATTATAGCGGATTCAAAGAAATGATCGCCTTTTTAGAAATCTTTAATTTATCCGCGTTTATAACATAAATTTATTATTTTGGTAGCTACAAGCACATAGCCCGCTCAATATCTTGGTTTAAATTATCAATGCTATCGAGCAATTGCTTTGTTTTTTCATTACTCCGGAAGATAGCTGCCAAAGCAACAAAAGTAGTCCAATTCATTTTCTTTTTCCCGTTTTCCAATAAGTTATATGTCTGTCTGGATATTCCAACTTTTTCTGCAATTTCAGCCTGTGAAGCTCCTATTCTTGCCCTCAAAACGGGTAGTTCATATACAAAACGATCTATTAACTGGCTTCTCATTTCGATGTCATTTGTTTTTGTATTCATTACAACTCTCCCTTTTTTGAAAAACTAAACTAAATATATAATAACTGGTTACAAATGACAAGTCAATAATGCTAAAGAGAATTATCTAATTGAAGATTGATTAATCGGTAAGATTGCGTAGCAAGAAATCCAAGTGAAAAATTTCATCCTGGAGAAGCAAAACAACACCTTTTCTCTTGGTTTTCTATGATCGATTTGAATTACTTTCCCATTGCATCACGAAAAGAGTTAATCCGAAAGAGTCACAGCATCTCCAAATTGAAGCACATTGAGGACATCTATTAGTCCGTTTCTTTCCAGTAGCCCGAGTACAAAAATCTGATCTTCCCCTTAGAGTCAGTAGTCGCTATCGGGTGATCCAATTAATCCGTCTACCTTTAATTGAGATAATTCTTTCGCCGGTTGATTGGAATAGACAAAAACATAGCCGGGAAGAGTATCAAACTTCAACTCAATGTTTTTGCACTTTTTCTTTGCCTTTTAACAATTTGAGGGAAAAAATCTCTGTATATGTTGCTTTTCACAAAAAGAAAAGTCATCTTTTTTCATTTAGTTGTCTCGCAAAAAGACAGTAGCAGTATGGCATTTTATATAAACTTCGTCATTGAAAGAATTCCCTTCAGACAACTCTTTCATAAAGTGGTGATTATATTTAATAATGGGTTACCCCCCAGCAAGCCACTGTAGAGTTACCATAGCCCTTCATGGAAAGGATGAGCATTCAGTTAGTGATCGAAACTGCCGATTATTCGTAGAATAAACCACTCTACGAAATACGACTTTGTATAATTTGAATATATTATACACTCTGTCACTTATAATGTCAAGATGTCCGCAATGACGACCACGGAAACATCCGCAATGACGACCACGGAAATCAACTTTCTTTAAAAGAAAATTGAAATTGTGCTGTTCTGAACACAGATAATTACCTTTGGTTACATAATTGACATTATTAAAATGATTATTGATTATAATGGTCGTTAAAATAACCATTTCGCTTCTGATAACTTTTAAAAATTGATTTCCGTGAACGACGACTTTGTAAGCAAATTTTCATTATATTTTTAATTTTTCATTTTCAGTTAATTGCCTACGGATTTCTTTGAATTTTCGTTCTACCAGTAAAACAGGAGTGGAGGTGATGTCCATGCCAGTGTGGAATATCTTCCAGACCGAAATCTAAAGTGCGAGGAGTTTCTGCGCTTTGGAACCTACGGCTATATTCATGAGCATAACAGCGTCCTGCTGCTAGGGGCGACCGGCAGCGGGAAAAACTATCCGACCTGTGTGTTGGGGAATGACGTCAGCAAGACAGTTTCTGACTGTAAAGTATATCTATTTGCAGGATTTACTGGTGTATTTTAAAATTGCCAGAGGCAACGGTACCATCCGGAAGCTCCTGATGTGATACAAAAAATACTTACTTCTAATCATTGACGAGTGGATACTCTACCTGCTGAAGGAGACGGAAGCCAGAGACATCTATGAAATCATAGGGTCCAGATACAAGCGAGCGTCTAAGATCCTGTGCTCTTGGTTCGATATCCCTGGATGGCGGGAGAATCTTTTCAGCCCAATTCTGGCTGATTCAATTTGTGATCATGCTGTGCATGATGCATATACTGTAATCATTGGCGGAAAGAAATCCGTGCGGAAGCGAAAGGAATTACAGGGCGTGTGAGAAGGCGCCTTCGGCGTACTAGCTTCTGTCCGGTTTCGAGGTTTATCGCTTTAGTTTTTCCAGGAGAGTGAGACGGTCGCTGTGAATAGGGTAGACTAAGGGACTAAGTGTCCATCAGTCCCCCTATTGCTCTCAAAGCTCCACAACCGGACAGCCCTTGCTGCGATAGTAGTAGATCTCGTCCTCGGCGGCGATGCGGACGGTTGACATATCATACTTCTTGAAGTGTTCTTCTGCCTGTTCTTCTCTGTCGCACAGAGCAAGAGCTGTATGGTAATTACCATTTTCGTCCTTGTAATCTGCAAGATACCAAGTTTTCATAGTATTGTCCTTTCTTCCCGTACAGCCTGATAGATCAGCTTTAACATCTGGGACTTGAAGTCCCACTTATCTTCTGCAAGCGTCTTTTGCTTCGTCAAACAACACCTTAATCATCTCATACTCCTCGTAATCCTTGACCTCGACTGTTATCTTACATACCTCTCCGTCAGAGTAGGTGGTGAAGCCATAACCGTAATCCTTGAGCAAGCACCTGAAAATATAACCGATGTCCTCTGCTTTCATATCGCCGTCTTTCCACTTTGCTTCGGCATATCTTTTTTTGTCCGTACTGTCTTTTGTTGCCCTTGTACCGATGTAACTAAGTTTCATCAGCCGTTATCTCCTTTCGTGAAGTGGGACTTGAAGTCCCATTTGTGCGGTATCATTCCTCGAAGTATCCGCTTGTGGAACTGTCCCACTCTATTGTGCCGTCCTCGTACATCTGACAGCCGTGAGCTACAAATGTCCACTTATACTTGCTTACACGCTGAAACTTTGCTCTGAAATGTCCCTCTGCTTCAAGGCAAATATAGGAGCTGCCGCCCTTGTTAGTATAGATCGTATCAGGTGTGGGGTTGAAGTAGTGTCTGTCCATTGTCTGACCTCCTCTCCGTAAGGTTTTATCTTATCCTTATAGTAACTATTATAAACGATAACTCGTTCATATTCAATATACAACCTGAACGAACTTTCGGCTATATTTCTTTGATACTTTGTACAAGATATAGACTTGTATTCGTTTATCTAATGTGGTACAATTTAGAAATAAGAAATAGAGGTGATGATAGATGAAAAAATGGAATCCTTATCAGTACGAACGGTTTATAAAAGACAGAACACAACCGGCTATTGATTTAGCAAACAGGTTGAATGTTTTATCTCCCCAAAATATACTCGATTTGGGTTGCGGTCCGGGCAATAGTACAATCATATTAAAAGAAAAGTTCCCTTACTCTAAGGTTATAGGTGCAGATAATTCTGATGAAATGCTTGAAAAGGCAAGAAGTATATATCCTGAAATTGAATTTATTAAACTTGATGCCAATGGCGATTATCGTGATTTGGATGAGAGGTTTGATATTTTGTTTTCTAATGCCTGCATACAATGGTTGCCGGATCATCATAGACTTTTACCGAAGTTATTTACATTATTAAAGCCAGACGGTGTTCTTGCTGTTCAAATACCAATGCAGCGTGAACATCCCGTTCATCAGATCATCAATGAGCTTATACACAAACCCGCTTGGAATAGCAAGGTTACTGCAAGGCAGTATAACAATTTAAGCAGCGAAGAATACTTTGATGTACTGTCTTCATTATCAGACGAGTTTGAAATATGGGAAACAACTTATTGTCACCGTATGCCTGACTACGAAAGTATTATTGAATGGTATAAGGGGACTGGATTAAGACCTTATCTTGAACAACTCTCCAAAATCGATAGAGAAATATTTATTAGTGATGTTCTTGAACTGTTAAAGCAAAAATACAAAGTTCAGGAGAATGGAGAAATAGTGTTCCGCTTTCCAAGATTATTTTTTATCGTAAAAAACACAAAAGGAAGATGATACTTATGGGAATGGTATTCAAAATCAATGTTCTGCAAGCTCTGAAAGATAAAGGCTACTCAACATACCGTATCAAGAATGAAAAGCTGTTGAGCCAATCGACTTTACAGAAGCTCAGAGAGGGTAAGCCTGTATCGTGGGAAAACATAGAAGCATTTTGCAGACTGCTTGAAATACAGCCGGGCGATCTGCTTGAATACAAGCCTGACACAACAGAGAATGATTGATTTTTTCCCTGACGGTAAAAGGGCATAAAAAAGAAGCCAACATGGGGGGACAAGACAATGTGTCCTGTCTGACCTGTTGACTTCATAGCTTCTTAAATTATTGGTCTTAATGACATTATGAAATATGGAATAGTTGTCAATGGCTAACATAGAAACGAATAAAATATTTTCAAAAGTTCGTTTTTAGTATTGACAAACAAAAAACGATGCTGTATCATTAAAATGTATGTTGAAAAAGTAAACACCAAAAGCCCATCGCTTAACTCCCAATTAAACGACAGGCTACACTCGCAAAGGTACTGATCCTACCTCTAACGAATTTCTGATGCCCAAACAGGCTTCTTATGCCTTTTGGATATAACGTGTCAAGTCAATGCCTTTTTGCGTGGAAAGCACTCGGTATTGGCTTGGCATAATTTTTTGTTACACTTGCCTTTATGTCAGTACATAGGCTTTTGTCTGTGTCCTGACATAAGAGTAAACAGTAATACCAACCACTCGTTTTACTCTTTCCCGACAACTGAATACATAACACAAGCGAAAATACAACGGTATCATAACAGTTTTGCCACGACACCATACTCAAATGGTCGAGCGAGCCAACAGACTTCCTACTCCTGTTGCTACCTTGACTACTTGGTAAGGCTTACAAACCTGTTTAATACGATGTGGTGAAACCACCGGCGAGTACCCGACAGCACCCAACATCAGGATAAGATAACCTGTGTTATTGAAGATAATCTTGGCAGAGATTATCTTCCGATAAAGGTATAAAAGATTATTCCCTTATCGGAGGATAATCATACGGATGATACAGCAACAAGGTAAGGAGATAGAACTCCTTACCTCACCGCTTTCATTTGGCAGGGGCAGAAGGACTTGAACCCTCGGCACGCGGTTTTGGAGACCGCTGCTCTACCAACTGAGCTATACCCCTAAATATTTGATTGTTGCAAATGATCGCGTGTCACTTGCAGAAAGTATAATAACACAGCTGCATGGTTTTGTCAAGATGTTTTCTTGAAAAAACGAAGAAAAATGGAGAAACTCCATTCTTTTTAAGAATCCTTGTCCGGAAAACAAAAGCTTCGCAACTGATAGTATAGTGTGTATATGACTGTCGGTTGGGTTGTTTATTGTTGTAAGAAGTGGATAATGTTCCATAGGCTGGGGCTGCAAACAGACAAACCTGTCGGTGCTGAAAGAGCGATCCGGCGGCTCAAGGCACAGATTATAACCAATCACCGATGTCCCCCGGGTCTCGCCTGCCGGGTGCGGCAGCGTGACGCTGCACCCGTGTCCGCCTTTGGGGTAGTTTTCTGCCTGCGATAGTCACATTAACGGCGGGTTCAGAGTTTTGCAGAGAGTCTGGTACGCGGACTGAGCTTTTTGGTTGTAGAAATCAAGGGAGCGTTAGCGGACGTCCCTGCGAATCGTCCAGTGCGGTCACGCACCGGAGGCACTCCGCCGGTGCTTCTGCTTCGCAGAGGTGTCCACTGGACACCCGCACCCTCTTAGGCGGCGGGTGCCATTCGGACTTTCAGTGGGGGTTATTATCCCCCACTGAAACCCCGAGGAGCTAAAGCTCCTGCGGTGAGGTTGGATCAATGCAGCCGATGTTAAGCGAGCTTACATCGGGCTTTGCTCCGAGTTAAAAGGGAGATGACAGAGTTGTGACGGGATTAAGACAAAAAAATATGCCAGGTTGCTGAAGAAAAGTCAAGAGCGTCAGAGCGAAAGAACGGCTTGTTGAAATGCTGTTGATTGTCAGATCTGAGTGGGTAAATTCTGTCTGACAGCTTTGATAACAGCAGCGCATTTCTGAATTGAAAGAAACGGAAACTGTTGGTTCAGTGCCTGACGTGCAGCATATACGGTCATCTTATTTTGACGGACTTTACTGCAGTAATGCTGAGCTTTTTGGAAGATCTGATCATAGACGGCGATCAGGTAGGCTTTATCATTATTGTCGAGCTGATAATCTGTCAAGCAACCGAGTAATATTTCATGACTTTCACCGGTATGCTCACACAGGAGCATCAGGAGAATATCATCCATTTTTTGATTGAACAGTGCCTGATGGATAAAATGATTATACTCATCAACATGATCAGCATAACAGGACAATAACCGTCGGTTGAAAACCAGATCCTCAGCGGTGATGAGAAGATATGGTGCAGAATGTTCCGGCAGATGAAGACCGTAGTGGTTGTTGAGTATAGCGGGAGTGACAACAATCAAGTGGATTGTTTTTTGCCGGAGTAGGCCTTCGGATGCGTAAAAGTTATAGATGAAATGCAGGAATCCCGGATCCAACCGCAGATTATAATAGATTAAAGCGGGTTGTTGCTCCAGAAAAGAGAGAGCTTCAACGTCAGTAATGGTATAAAGCTCGCAGAACTGTTCGGCGTGAGGGATTTTATAAAAGCGTTTAATCGTGATATGTCTGAAAAGAAAGTAGGGAGCGGCGGCAAGATAAAAACCTAAGGGAAAGAGAAAAAACAGTCCGGACAAAGCGACGCAAAAGGTGGCGGCAAAAAAGATCAGGATCGAGAGAATGGTACAGATTGCCTCGGCTTTTTTTTGCGATTTTGTGGCAAGCAGAAAAATCCATTTGTTTCGTTCCCGCTCAGCAGAATCACGGCGATGCACCCACAGAACCAACGGTGACATGGTGACGATGGCAAGACCGACTATGGTGGGAAGAACGACTAAAACGAACTGATAATCCTCTTGCAGATTTCCGGAAAGAATGACGACATATAGAACGACAGCGGAGATGATCAGCCAGCCGATGAGTTGCCAGATCAGGTAAGGGTGTTTGCGATAAAACCTCATGTATAGGATCCTTTCATTTGCGTGGGGCTTGTTTGAGAAGCGTCAGACAAAGAGTCACACAAAGAGTATGATGTATGCTTTAGATTGTAACAGTTATCACTTATAAAGTCAAATTATCAATGGCAGTTCACCGTGCTGAAAAAGGAATTACTGTGTATGGTGAGATGTTCTTGGTAGCGCTGTAGTTGTCATTTTATAGATTTCTCAGGATTAAGGAGGATTGAGGAACAGTAGGATTGAGAGATCAGGAGGAAAGACAGACAGGAGGATAGAGTGGACAGAAAGATATAACGAAAGCTGATTTGTGAACTAAATCGTACGTATTGATATTCGTGTGATAAAGAGCAACACCTTTTTCGAAATGATGGCTGCAAAAAAGTTCAGTGATCAGCGAACGAGAGAATAATAGCTCTAAGTTAAATGCAGATGGCAGATGAACAGAATGAGATTGTAATGAATAACGAAAATTTATTGTGCTTTCTGTTCAAAATACTATCCGATATTTGTGTAAAATGACAGTTTTTGCATTGGAATGTCTGTTTGATTACTTCGATTCACTAAAAATGACTATTTGGAGCAATATTTCCCGATTAGAATTGAAAATCAATCTTTTATATGTTATAATTCTGCCATAACGGCATTCGGGTGAGAAAAAACGGACAGCTTGTGCAAGTTTGTTTTGAGAAGGGGAAGCTTTTATGCCGGAATACAGGTACAGAAAGGGGAAATATCATTTGAAGAGAAAGGTCAGACAAATTCTTTCATGCATACTTTCAAGTGCGCTTCTGTCGGGAATGATTCCTGCTGTCGGAATGACAGCCTTTGCCGAGCAGACAGAACCGGCTCAGGATGAAATCATCATCCGTGACGCAAACGGTGTTCTGCCGATGACGGAAGAAGACGTACAGGATATTCAGCTTGTCGGCTCAATGGATGACTATGAGTATTACACGGCAAAAATTGAAGGTGCAAAGCCGTCAGCAGCCGCTTATAGTCTGCCTTCCAAGTATGACAACAGTACTAACGAGAACGCAATCTATATGCCGCCGGTAGGTGATCAGGGTGCTATCGGTTCCTGCGTTGCCTGGGCAACGGTCTATTATCAGTATACCTATACTATGAACAAGGCAAGGGGCGTTCCGACAACAACAGCCAATACCTATTCTCCGAATTTTGCCTATAACCTTGTGAACTGTTCTTCCGATAACGGTACATGGTGTTACTGGGTTTATGATCTTCTGAAAAAACAGGGTGTTCCGACGATTCAGGACGTACCGCTTGTAAAGACAAACCCGCCGATCTCCAATTATCTTAATTGGTACGCAACAGACGGTATCTGGGAAAGAGCGCTTGACAACAGGATTCTCGACTATACCTTCTATTACAGCGGCGAATCCTCAGATCAGTTTTTTGCAGGTCAGGGCTCTTATATTGCAAGTGGAGAAGCTGCCATCAAATCTCCCGATGATCAGAGACTGGATATTATCAAAAAGGCGCTCAGTGACGGAAAGCTTCTGGTTTTTGATTCCAACATCGGAGCATGGAAAGAAAGCGTCAAGATCAAAAGCTGCAACGGTTCAAGTGCTGTTCAGAACCCCAACCACTATAGCATTGACAACAATTATGTCGGTGAATATGTAACAACCCAGCAGGCGTATGCCGGCGGCAGACAGACCGGACATGAAATGACCATTGTCGGTTATAATGACGAGATCTGGACAGATATCAATAATAACAACGTTGTTGATGAAGGCGAAATGGGTGCTTTCAAAATGGTCAACTCGTGGGACGACAAGTATCCGTGGTATCTCAGTTCGACCTTTAAGATCGACAATAACAAGGGCTTTTTGTGGATCGCGTACGATGCGCTGAATCATTATTCGGCAGTCAGCGGAGTTTCTCAGGAATACAGAGAGTGTCTGCTGCATGCGGTAGCGTCTATTTCTGTAGACCCTCAACAAAGCAATGCTAATGGTTATAACCTTACATACAGTCTGAAGGGCAAAAACAGAGATGCCTGCCCGGTTACCGTAACAGCCGTTAACAAGACGACCGGAGAAGAGTTCAGCGGCAATGCAGTTCCGCTGGATTATCCCTATTACAGCCAGACCGGTCATGTGCCGTATAGCTATGCGGGCGTATTGGGAGAAGAAGCCGAAGCTGTAATGACCATCGACCTTGAAAAGATTGTTCCCGATATTGCGGTATACGGTCTTGAAGGGTTTGACTGGAGCGTCAGAATCGGCAACGGTTCCGGCGGCGTAACGATGACGGTCAAGGATATGAGAATCAAAGACAAAAAGAACGGCAAAGAATATGCTATGAACGCCGTCCCCGGATTCTCGTTTACAGAAACCGGCAAAACCGTAACCATTCCGATTACGGACAATCCTGCTCCGCTGAACCGGATTACGATCTATTACAAGGGTTATTCGACACCCTATATTCACTACCAGATTGAAACAGGAGCATGGACAGACGTTCCCGGCGTAGCCATGACGCCGACCAACGAGGTCAGCGGCTATACGCATAAGTATGTGATTGATCTGGGAACAAAAAGCTATGCCAACGTCTGCTTCAACGACGGCAGAAATAACTGGGACAGTCGTAACGGTGCCAACTACCGCTTTACCAGCGGCACGTTTACCTATCAGAACGGTAATATAGCTGTCTATACACCGCCTGCACCCCAAGCACTCACGGCAGATGTATCACTTTCGTCCAATATTGTGCCGATCAATGAAACTGTAACGATTTCTGCTTCCGCTCAAGGAGGTACGGCGCCGTATCAGTATCAGTATTCTTTTGTTAAAAACGGTACGGAATCACTGATCAAGAGTTATTCTTCACAAACTTCCATCGGCTTTACACCTACTGCGGCAGTTACCTATGTGATAAAGGCAACGGTCAAGGATGCAGCAGGCAAAACCGCTTCCAAGACCATTGGTCTGACAGCAGCCACAGTGAGCATTAACAGCCTGACGACTGACAAGGCAACAGCAAAAGCAGGCGAAAATATTACACTGAAAACCAGTGTACTGACAAGCGGAGTTCCCGTATCCTGCAGCTATGTTATTTCAGGTAACGGAAGCTCAAAAACCATAGCTGCCAACAGTGATTATTCGGCAGTATGGAAGCCCGACAAAGAGGGTGTTTATACCATCACTGCCAACGTACTGTTCAACGGTGCGGCCATTGCTTCGAAAAGCATCAGCTATACTGTTGAAAAGGGCGCAGATATCGTACTCAACGAGGTTACCATTTATTACAAGGGCTATGCAACCCCCTATATTCATTATCAGGTTGCATCAGGCGCATGGACGGCTGTACCTGGCAAAGCTATGTTAAAGACAAGCGAAGTCAGCGGCTATACCCACAAGTATACCATCAGTCTGGGCAGTGCCGACTATGCCAATGTCTGCTTTAACGACGGCAACAATCACTGGGACAGCAGAAATGGTGCCAATTACGTCTTTACCAAGGGCGTGTATACCTTCTCTAACGGCAATATCAGCGTATATACTCCTCCCGCACCCAAAGAGCTGACCGCTTCTGTCAGTGTATCTGCCCAGAAGGTGCCGACCAATGAAATGGTTACGGTGTCAGGTTCGGCTTCCGGCGGTACGGCGCCTTATCAGTACCAGTATTCTTATATACTGGACGGTACGGAAACTGTTTTCAAATCCTATACCTCCGCCAATTCCGCAAGCTTCAGAACAACCGGAGCCGGTGACTATTACGTTAAGGTGAGTGTCAAGGACGCAGTAGGTTCTGTTGCAGAAAAGACGGTTCCTGTTTCTGCCGTAACGGTAAGTATCGACAGCATTACAGCCGATAAGTCAGTTCTGAAGACCGGCGAAACAGTCAGATTCAAGGCGAACGTTACCACAGGCGGTATTCCTGTCATTTATGAATATCAGGTAACAGACAATAACACAACCAAGAACCTCAGCATTAACACAGACAATACCGCAAGCTGGACGCCTGATAAGACAGGCACTTATACGGTAATTGCCAATCTGAGATATAACGGTACGGTTATTGCTACAAAAATCCAGAGCTTTACCGTAGAAAAAGGCGCAGATGTAACCGTAAACAGTCTGACAATTTACTACAAGGGTTACAGCAGACCATATATCCACTATCAGGTAGGCTCAGGCGCATGGACAGCCGTTCCGGGAAAAGCAATGACCGCTACAGGCGAAAAGAGCGGTTATACGCATAAATATACCATTAATCTCGGAACAGCCGGCTATGCCAACGTATGCTTTAACGACGGCAACAATAACTGGGACAGCAGAAACGGCGCTAACTATCGTTTTGAAAAGGGTACTTACACCTATCAGAACGGTACGATGAACAAAATTGCGGAGAACGGTTCGCAGACAACGGCTTATGCCTTGTTGACCAACACGTCTGTTCTGAGCAAAACAACTCTTACCGTAGGCGAAAGCTTCAAAGTAAGAGCGTCCGCTTCCGGCGGTACGGCTCCGTATACTTATGCGGTTTATTACAAAAAGGCGTCATCTTCTTCGTGGACGACCAAGCAAACGTATAAGAGCAATGCCGTTGCGGTGATCACCCCCTCCGTTGCGTCAGCCTATGACGTATGTGTGAAAGTCAAGGACGCTTCCGGTCTGGTAGCAAAGCAGTATTTCACTGTCCGTGTGCTGGGAGTATTAAAGACGAATGCCACCATGTCTGCTGATACGGTTACCCTTGGCAGCAGCGTAAAGCTCAAGGCGGCTGCCAGCGGCGGCACAGGATCTTATACCTATGGCTTCTACTACAAAAAGGCATCGCAAAGTTCATGGAAAACGGTTCAGAGCTATGACACAAAAGCCTATGTCAGCATTAAGCCTGCGGCTGCCGCAGCTTATGAGGTTTGCATAAAGGTAAAAGACAGTAACGGCACGATTGCCAAAACTTACTATACATTGACAGTTAAATGATGACGACAGTACAGACGACAGGTTTGCGTCTGTAATCCGGAGATAAAAGGGCGTATGCTGCACTTGCTTTGCAATCATACGCCCTTTTTGATTTGTCGTAATAAAAAGGGCGGCGAGCTGATTTGCTCACGCTTTGATTCTATCAGCGGTTCGGATACAAGCAGCGTCAGGAAGATGACCTCAGGAAGTAGCTGTGCGGTTGATTTTTGGTTTTTGTATATAGTAGTAGCCATGGTTACTCCGTAAAAGAGCGCTTTTAAGAAGATACGGGCTTGATGATTTTTCCTGCCGGAAGGTGGCATGGGTTGCATCGCTTTGTTATCAAAAGCGGCTGGTATTGTGTTTTGTCAATGATCAGTTCCCTTGCCCGACAAAATGGTCTAATGGAAGGCGGCGTTCATGGAGTGCAGAAGCGGAATGAATGCCATAAAATATCAGTTTTTTGACATAGAAGAGTATGAAAATACAATAGAAAATACAATAAAAATATGATAGAATAGAACAGACAGGTAAGAAAAGATTGTATTGATAAGAACGGAACGCAGGATAAGTATTCTAAATGGATTTAGAAGAAAGACACTGCAGAAAGAGAGGAAGACAGGCGTGAAAACAGCGATTGTCTATTATTCTATGGGAGGCAATACGGCGTATGCTGCACAGTGCATTGCCGACAAACTGGGTGAAGAAGCGGAACTGATCGAAATCCGTCCTGTGAAGGCATATCCGGACAAAGGGTTCAGAAAGTTTTTATGGGGCGGGAAAAGTGCGGTCATGTCAGAAAAACCGGAGCTGCAGTCCTATCACTTCAACGGGGAAGAATACGAACGGGTAATCATCGGGTTTCCGGTCTGGGCAAGCCGGATAGCGCCACCTGTCAGAAGCTTTGTTGAAGCAGAGAAATCCTCTTTGAAGGGAAAGAAACTGGCTGCTTTTGCTTGTCAGGCAGGCTCAGGCGCAGAGAAAGCGCTGAACGGACTGAAAAAACTGTTAGAGCTCTCTGAATGGGAAAGCAGTCTGATTCTGAACGACCCAAAGGATAAGGCTAACGAAAACAATGAAAAGAGGATCACGGAGTTTTGCCGGTCTATGAAGACAGAGGAATAAGTGAAATGTCAGTGCAGTTGAGGAGATGGTCAGAGTGAAAACGGTTATCATACACGGTCAGAGTCATCAGGGATCAACCTGCTATGTCGCCCGTCTGTTGGCAGGCAAACTCGAATCGGAAGTGCAGGAATTCTTTCTCCCGAAGGATTTCGGGGAATTCTGCATAGGGTGTACCAGATGTTTTACAGACAGTGAAAGCAAATGTCCGCATTATCGGAAGCTGATGCCTTTGACGGAAGCAATGGATCAGGCGGATGTGATCATACTGGCAAGTCCTGTGTACGTCTATCACGCAACGGGAGCAATGAAGGCGTTTTTGGATCATTACGGATGGCGCTGGATGGTTCACAGACCGGAGGAGAAAATGTTTGGCAAGCAGGGTGTGTGTATTTCCACAGCGGCAGGAGCAGGAATGAAATCAGCCAACAAGGACATGGCGGACAGCCTGTTTTATTGGGGTGTCGGCAAAGTATATCGCCGGGGATTTGCGGTTGCTGCAACAGATCCGAACGGCATTTCCGGAAAGAAAAAACAGAAGATTGAGAAAAAGACAGATTCTATAGCAGCAAAGATTCTCCACAGGCAGGGCAGGGTAAAACCGGGACTGAAAACGAGGGCTTTTTTCTTTCTGATGCATCTTGTGCAGCGCAGCGGCTGGAATGAAAAAGATGCGGCATACTGGAAGGCTAAGGGCTGGACAGGCAAAGAACGCCCGTGGAAGAAAACCAAGAGGACGACGAACGAATGAAGGCAGCGGTGTGCGGGATTTTTTAAGAAAAGCAGAATAAAAAGAAAAAAACACTTGCAAGGCTGCAGAAAGTGTGCTATAATATACAGGTCTTTAGAAACCACTGCTTGTGGTGGGGTTTAGAGCACGGCGAAAGCCGCACTTTAAAACGGGCAGTCCTCTGTTCTGCGGTGAAACATAAGACGGAACAAGAATGTCTGCAAAAAACAGGAGGAATAGAAAGATGGACGCATTAAAGACAATTGCAGCAGCTTCTATGAAGGAAGCAGCAAACGTACCTCAGTTTGAAATCGGTGATACCGTAAAGGTCAGCGTAAACATTCGTGAGGGCGAAAGAGAGAGAATTCAGATGTTCGAGGGTACTGTCATCGCTCGCAGAGGCAGCGGCGTAGCAGAAACCTTTACGGTTCGTCGTGTATCCTACGGCGTAGGCGTAGAGAGAGTTTTCCCTGTACATTCTCCCAACGTTGTTGCTGTTTCTGTTGTCAGAAAGGGCCGTGTGCGCAGAAGCAAGCTCTACTATCTGCGTGACAGAGTCGGTAAGGCTGCAAAGGTTAAGGAGCAAATCAGATAATTGTTTTAGAAAAAGGGACATGCTGTGTCCCTTTTTTGTTATCCGACGGTTCCTGCAGAAGATGAACAAGAAGGAGTGAGCCGCAGATGAAATACAGCGAGATCCGCAAGACCCCGAGATATCGTTCCGAGCGTTCAGCAGACGGCGTGGCTATCAGCAGAAGCGCTTTTGAACTGCTGTTCGGCGCCATCATACTAATGTTTGTGCTGGCGTTGGTTTTTCTGCTGTTCTTTCCGATTGTCACCTTTCAGAAAAAATCGGAGGATAAGCTGCAGACATACAGTGTTGTGACGATACGCTCTGACAATTACCGTCAGGGCGATATCGTGTCGGTCAAAACGGAGCAAAACATTACGGCGGGAGAAATACTGGCGCTTGAGGGAGAAAAAATTGTGATCGGAACAGACCGGACAAAAAGCGTCAACTGTGTGCAGTATCAGGACAAGCGGTATTTCACTTATGAAGAATTGGCTGCCGTGCTGAAGGAACCGGTTGTGCCCAAGGGGTATATTCTTCTCAACGGAGATTTGACTTCCGCAGAGGAACTGAGCGTAGGAGAGCTGGTGCAGTCGGATTATATAACAGGCAAGGCAACGATGGTGCTGTATCCGTTTTCATTGTTCGGCAGGTCTGCCGGACATCTGAAGAGCTGACCGAAGACGGCAGCAGAAAGGAGCTGTAGACGAATGCCGGCAAGGTACAAAAAGCATACTGCGGCACCTGAGGAAACCGTATCGATATTACAGTTTGTGTTCGAAATAGCCGGAACCGTATTGGCAGGCTTTGTGGTACTGCTGTTAGTGATGACTTTCTTTGTCAGGCAGGTAACGGTAGACGGTTCGTCCATGGCGGATACGCTGCATGATGATGAAAGACTGCTGGTTTCGTGCTGCGATTATCACCCGGTGTGCGGTGATATCGTAATCGTAACCCATGGCAGTGATCTTGACGAAGCAATCGTCAAGCGTGTGATAGCAGTAGGAGGGCAGACGCTGGATATTGATTTTTCAACAGGAGAAGTCATTGTAGACGGTGTGCTGCTGAAAGAAAACTATATCAGAGGAACAACCAGAGCGTTGTCCACCGGAATACAATTTCCGATGACGATACCGCAGGGATATGTGTTTGTGATGGGAGATAACAGAGAGCATTCTCTGGACAGCCGGTCGGAGAAGGTGGGATTGATTCCCGAAGAAAACATTATCGGAAAAGCAATCTTCCGCTGGTATCCGATAGACAAAATCGGCAGTTTGTAAAACAGAAGGCAGGGGAAAATGATGTCAGATCAGACAGAGATGGTACAGGAAGAAAAGAAGGAAAACGAGGAAAGAATTACCTTTTCGCAGATCTTATACGATTGGTCGGGAACTTTGCTGATGGCGATTGTTGTCATACTGCTGATAATGACCTTTTTTCTGAGACAGATCACAGTAAAGGGCGATTCGATGAACGATACGCTGCAGTCGCAGGACAGACTGTTGGTTTACAGCTTTATGTATGAGCCGCAAAACGGAGATATCGTGATTGTAACGCACGGGGAGTCGCTGGACGAACCGATCATCAAACGTGTGATTGCCAAAGCTGGTCAGCGCCTGCAGATCAATTATGAAACCAACGAGGTTGCTGTTGACGGCGTAGTTTTGCAGGAAAGCTATATCAAGGGCCGTACGATCAAGCTGCAGAATCCTACTCCGATACCTGAGGTGATCCCGGCGGGATATGTATTTGTTATGGGCGACAACCGTGAGGATTCGCTGGACAGCCGCAGCGTCAGAGTCGGGCTGGTGCCGGTGGAGAATATTATCGGCAAAGCATTCTGGAGAATTCAGCCGTTTGAAACCTTCGGCGGCGTACAGTAACAGAACCGAAGCGCACAAAGTCACCAACTGATTTTGTGCGCTGTTGTTATATCAGACAGGACAAAGCAGAGGAGAAGCATAGATGGAAGAATTGAAAACGATACAGTGGTTTCCGGGCCACATGACGAAAACCAAGAGAAGAATAGAAGCGCAGCTCAGGCTGATAGATGCCGTTGCGGTGCTGCTGGATGCCAGAGTACCGTATTCAAGCTGTAACCCGGACCTGAGGAGCATTATCAACAATAAGCCCCGTCTGGTGATCCTGAACAAATGCGATATGGCAGACGCCGCACAAACGAAAAAGTGGATTGCACTGTTCAGAGAAAAGGGAATTGCTGCCATAGCGCTGGATTGTAAAAGCGGAAAGGGAATGAATACTTTTGTTCCTGCCGTAAAAAATGTACTGTCGGATAAGCTGAAGGCGTGGCAGGCAAAGGGTATGACAGGCAGAACCATCAAGGTGATGGTGGTTGGTATCCCAAACGTAGGAAAATCGTCATTTATCAACCGACTTGCAGGACAAAGCAGGGCAAAGGTGGAGGACAGACCGGGTGTAACAAGAGGCAATCAGTGGTTTACAGTCAGCAAGGGCTTTGATCTGCTGGATACGCCGGGTGTATTGTGGCCGAAATTTGACGACAAAGCGGTGGGAGAGAAATTAGCCTATATCGGTTCGGTCAAAGACGACGTGCTGGACACGGAGCATCTGGCAGGCAGATTGCTGGAATATCTGCGGGATTATTTTCCGGAGATGATCAGCAGCCGCTACAAGCTGACGGCAGAGGAAATAGCGCAGGTACAGGGATATGAGCTTCTGAGCCTGATAGGGCGCAAGAGGGGCATGCTGATATCCGGCGGAGAAATCAACACGGAACGGGCGGCGGCGACGGTCTTAGACGAGTTTCGCAGTGGAGTTCTTGGTAAAATAACCCTGGATAAAGCGGAGGATCATCATGACATTAAAATCTGATATGCTGCAATATGAAAGACAATACGGATCCATGGGATATTGCCGCATCTGCGGTGTGGACGAAGCCGGCAGGGGCCCGCTGGCGGGACCTGTTTGTGCGGCTGCTGTCATTCTGCCGGAGGGTACGGTGATTGGCGGAGTCAATGATTCCAAAAAATTGACGGAGAAAAAACGGGAAGAACTGTTTGATGTCATCAGACAAACGGCACTTGCGTATTCTGTTGCATGGGCGTCGGTAGAAGAGATCGAGTGTATGAATATCCTGCAGGCAACGATGCTTGCGATGAAAAGAGCGATACAAGGACTATCCGTCACGCCGGATTTTGTCATGGTTGACGGCAATAAATGTCCTGAAATTGCTATACCGCATACCGCTATTGTCAAAGGCGATGCATTGTCGGAAAGTATCGCAGCAGCGTCGGTTCTGGCAAAGGTCAGCAGAGACAGGCTGATGCTGCAGCAGTCAGAGCAGTATCCGGAGTATCAGTTTGAAAAGCATAAAGGCTACGGAACAAAGCTCCATCGTGAAATGCTGCAAAAATACGGTCCGTGTGCTATACACCGTATGTCTTTCCTGACAAAAATATTGGCAGAGAAGGCGCCTGATGACAGGCGGACAAGTCAGAGGATTTTCGGTGATAATGGAGAAGCCCTTGCCGAAGAAAAGCTGAAACAGGAAGGATACTCCATCATAGCCCGTAATTATCGTACGGCAGAGGGAGAAATAGACCTGATAGCCGAAAACGAAAGTCACATAGTGTTTGCAGAGGTGAAAACCCGAGATATCAGTGCGAAGGAGCCGCCTTCTGCTGCAGTGGATAGCCGGAAAAGGCAGAAGCTGCTGAAAACGGCAGAGCAGTACCTGAAAGAATATCATCAATCACTGCCGTCAAGAATGGATATTATTGAGATTGTATGTGACCGCAGTAAAAACGAAGTCAGCTATATCCGACATCTGAAAGGTGTATTTGAGTAAAGGGAGAGTGCGGTATGGAATTATTTGATCTTCATTGTGATACGCTTTATCGTGCATATACCGAGAACAGCGGTTTTTTTAATGACAGTTTTCACATTTCTTTCCAAAAGGCGAAAACGCTGAAGCCCTATCTGCAGTGCATGGCAATATGGATCCCCGATGAATACCGTGGAGAAAAGGCGGTAGAATTGTTTGAGTGCTGTGTCGGCAAGCTGAAGGAACAGCTTGCCGGGACGGATATTGTACAGTGCGTGCGGTACAAAGAGATGGAAAAAGTATGTCGGGAAGGCAGACAGGGCATTGTGCTGACCGTTGAGGGCGGTGCGGTGCTTGCCGGAAAGCTTGATAATATAGAACGCTTGAAGAAAGCGGGGGTCAGAATGATGACCCTGACGTGGAACGGCAACAATGAGCTTGGAGACGGCGTCGGTGTAGAAAACGCAGGGGGACTGACGGAATTCGGGAAACAGGCGCTGAAAAAAATGGAGCAGGCGGATATCATAGCAGATATTTCCCATGCCAGCGAAGCGCTGTTCTATGATGTAGCGCAGTTTGCCGAACGACCGTTCGTTGCCTCTCATTCGGACGCTAAGGCAATATGTCCTCACAAAAGGAACCTGACAGACCGGCAGTTTTCCATCATCAAGGAGAAGGGCGGCATCGTTGGCTTGAATTTTTGTCGGGATTTTCTTCATAAACAGTCGACAAATGCGAAAATGTACGATATAATAAGAAATGCAGAACATTTTTTGTCATTGGGCGGCGAAAAAGTTATTGCCATGGGCAGTGATTTCGATGGCTGCGACATTCCGCAGGATATGACGGGAGTTGAGTCAATGGCTGCCCTGTATGAGATGTTCTTGCACCATCATTACAGCGAAGCGCTGGTAAAGGATATTTTCTTTAACAACGCAGCGGCGTTTTTCCGTCGGTATGAAGAAAGCAGCCGAAAGGAATTATAAAACAGAAAGAAGGAAGCTATATGAATTACAACAGCACAAGAAACAACAATACAGTAGTCAGTGCTTCACAGGCTATTGCACAGGGGATTTCTGAGGAAGGCGGACTGTTTGTACCTCAGTCACTGCCCAGGTATACCATGGACGATATCAAAGCTATGTCCGAAACCGATTACAAGGGAAGAGCAAAGAAAATATTCAGAGATTTTCTCGGCGATTTTACAGAGCAGGAAATTGACGAAAGTGTAGAAGCAGCCTATACTGCAGAGAAATTCGGCTCAGAAAATCCTGCCCCGATCTCCTATATTGAAAGCGGCAGCACAAAAATGTCCGTACTGGAGCTGTGGCACGGTCCTACCTGTGCGTTTAAGGATATGGCGCTGCAGATTCTGCCGCACCTGCTGACAAAGTCCGTTAAAAAGACTTACAGCGGCAAAGAGGCGGTTATTCTTGTTGCTACCAGCGGTGACACCGGCAAGGCGGCACTGGAAGGCTTCAAAGATGTTGACGGTACAAAGATCATGGTTTTTTACCCTGTCAACGGCGTCAGCCCCATGCAGAAGCGCCAGATGGCAACCCAGAAGGGCAACAATGTCAGCGTAGCGGCAATTGAGGGTAACTTCGACGATGCACAGACTGGCGTTAAGAAGATTTTCACCAATACTGAAATCAAGGCAAAGCTGGCAGAAAACAATATGCTGTTTTCCAGCGCCAACTCCATCAACTGGGGCAGACTTCTGCCGCAGGTTGTGTATTATTTTTCCGCATACTGCGATATGCTGAAAGAGGGTAAGATCACGCTGGGGGATAAGATCAACGTGGTAGTACCCACCGGTAACTTCGGCAATATTCTGGCGTCGTTCTATGCGATGAATATGGGATTGCCGATCAACAAGTTTATCTGCGCTTCCAATGCCAATAACGTACTGACTGATTTTATCAGAACCGGTACTTACGATAAGCAGAGAACCTTCTTTACCACCATTTCTCCGTCAATGGATATTCTCGTATCCAGCAATCTGGAAAGACTGCTTTATCATCTTACAGACGGTAATGCCGAGAAGGTTGCCCAGTGGATGAAGGAACTGTCCGAAACAGGAAAATATACGGTTGACGAAGAAGTAAAAGCCAAGCTGCAAAAGCTGTTCTACGGCGGATTCTGCGATGACGAAAATACGCAGAAGACCATTCGTGAAATGTACCGTGAGGAAAACTATCTCTGCGATACCCATACAGCCGTTGCCGTTAACGTATATCAGCAGTATGTTGCCGATACCAACGACACGACACCCGCCGTTATCGCTTCTACCGCAAGTCCCTACAAGTTTGCCAAGAGTGTTCTGGAGGCTGTCAGCGACGCTGCATTGCCTGAGGACGAGTTTGCAATGGTAGACGCTCTTTCTGCTGCTACCAAAACACCGGTTCCTGCTCCGCTGGCTTCACTGAAGGACGCAGAGGTTCGCTTCGGCTTTACCTGCAAGGTGGACGAAATGCCGCAGACTGTTCTGAATAGTCTGTCAATCGGCTGAGGACGGCTGCATGGCAATCTATGCAATTGCAGACCTGCACCTGTCCTTTGGCACAGATAAGCCGATGGACGTGTTCCACGGGTGGTCGGACTATACCGGCAGGATACAGACAAATTGGCGGCGTCTTGTGACGGCAGACGACACCGTCGTGATCGGCGGGGACATTTCATGGGCGATGAAACTATCCGAAACGGAAGCCGATTTTCGGTTTATCGACGAGCTGCCCGGAAAAAAGCTGCTGCTCAAGGGCAACCACGATTACTGGTGGACGACAAAATCCAAGATGGATAAATACATTGCCGAAAAAGGCTTTCACTCACTGTCGATACTGCATAATAATTATTATGTGTGTGACAATACCGCCCTGTGCGGATCGAGAGGCTGGTTCTATGATGCGGAGACAGACGCCGATATGCTGATTCTGCGGCGTGAGGTAGGCAGACTGAGAATGTCTGTAGAGCCTGCCGTTAAAGACGGTTATGAGCCGATCGTTTTTTTGCATTATCCGCCGATTTACAACAATATGGAGTGTGAAGAGATTCTGAGCGTTCTCAGAGAGTATGGCGTCAGACAGTGCTATTACGGTCACATTCACGGCGGCAGCGCTGCTAAAAGAGCTTTTATCGGAGAAAAATACGGCATAAGGTTTCAGTTGATTGCCTGTGATTATCTCGGCTTTACGCCGCTGTTTATCAGATGAAAAGCAGAGCGGACAGACAATGGGAAATAAAAACGGACTGATTTTTCGGAGAAAAGACTCTTTGACAGATAAAAAAGCCGAAAAAAACATGGTTCAAACTTGATAATTGGCTGAAACTATGCTATAATACCTATTGATTTTCAGTTAAAATATGGAGGAATATCAAAATGAAACTTATTTCATCAAACAAAGTAGAGACAAACCGTTACGAACTGGTTATTGAGATCGACGGCGCAACATTTATGAACGCTGTCAATGCGGTTTATAAAAAGCAGGTCAAGAACATCAGCATTCCCGGCTTCAGAAAGGGCAAGGCACCCCGTGCTATTATCGAAAGAGAGTACGGCGAGGGCGTATTCTATGATGACGCACTCAAAGAGCTGTATCCTCAGGCAATTGCCGACGCAGCAAAAGAGGCTGATCTGGAACTGGTGAAGGATCACATTGACCTTGATGTTGAAAAAGCAGGCAAGGACGGCGTTACCATGAAGGCAGTCGTTACCGTAGAGCCGGAAGTCAGCATCGAGAACTATAAGGGGATTGCTTATACCCCCAAGTCAACAGAAGTAACTGACGAAGACGTAGAAGCAGAAGTGAAAAAGGTGCTTGACAGAAACAGCCGTCTTGTAACGGTTGAAGACAGAGCAGCACAGAGCGGTGACGTAGCCGTTATTGACTTCAAGGGCTTGCTGGACGGCGAGGCATTTGAGGGCGGCACAGCCGAGAACTACAGCCTGACACTGGGCAGCGGATCCTTTATTCCGGGCTTTGAAGATCAGGTAATCGGACACAATGCAGGAGAAGAATTTACGATTGACGTTACCTTCCCTGAGGATTATCAGGCAGAAGAACTGAAGGGCAAGGCTGTTCAGTTTGAAATCAAGCTCCACGAAATCAAGGAGAAAGAACTGCCCGAGCTGGACGATGATTATGTAAAGGACATCAGCGAGTTTGAAACAGTAGACGCCTACAAGGCAGACCTGAGAGCAAAGCTGGAGCAGGACCGCAAGGACGAGGCAGAGGCTGACAAAGAGCGTCAGGTAGCAGAAAAGCTGCGTGAGCTGATGCAGGCAGAAGTACCTGAGGCAATGTATAACAATCAGGTAGATAACCTGATCGACGAGTTTGCAATGAACCTGAGAACACAGGGACTGGATCTTCGCACCTATATGCAGTATACCGGTCTGACAGAGGAATCAATGCGTGAAACATATCACGACAGAGCTGTATCTCAGGTAGAAGTAAGACTTGCGCTGAAGAAGATTGCAGAGCTGGAAGGCATTCAGGCTACCGATGAAGACATTCAGAACAAGTATCAGGAGCTGGCAGATATCTATAAGGTAGATGTTGAGAGAGTAAAGGCTGCTTTCTCCGACAAAGACATTTCCGGCGATCTGAACGTAGAGAAGGCACTGGAGCTGGTAAAAGAAGCTGCAGTAGCCGAAGAGGCTGCCGCAGAGTAATTTCTCGGTTCCGGCACCACTTCCGCAGGCTGCGGCAGATGTATAGAACAGCCGCAGCAGGTCAATTCTAAACAATATGGACGGAGGTAATGATTATGGCAACAATTCCTTATGTAATAGAGCAGACCAACAGAGGCGAGCGGTCTTATGATATTTATTCCAGACTGCTGAACGACCGAATCATTATGCTGACAGAAGAAGTCAACAACGTGACGGCAAGCCTGATTGTTGCGCAGCTTCTCTATCTTGAAGGACAGGATTCCACCAAGGACATCAGTTTATATATCAACAGCCCGGGCGGTTCTGTAACCGACGGAATGGCAATTTACGACACCATGCAGTATATCAAGTGTGACGTATCCACTATCTGCATGGGCATGGCAGCAAGCATGGGCGCTTTTCTGCTGGCAGCAGGCACCAAGGGCAAGCGCTATGCACTGCCGAACAGTGATATTATGATTCACCAGCCCAGCGGCGGCGCGCAGGGTCAGGCTACTGACATTATGATCCATGCAGATCATATCATTCAGACTAAGAAAAAGCTGAATACGATTTTATCGGCCAATACCGGACAGCCTCTTGAGGTAATCGCCAGAGATACCGAAAGAGACAACTTCATGACGGCTCAGCAGGCGTTGGAATACGGCCTGATCGACAAGGTCATTACACAGCGATAAGGAGTTGCATCAATGGCAAACAAGGATGATTCCAAAAAAACCGTATACTGCTCGTTCTGTGGAAAGTCACAGGAAGATGTAGAAAAAATGATACAGGGCGCAAGGGCATATATCTGTGACGAATGCATCAGACTGTGCAATTCTATTCTGAAAAAAGATCCGAATTTTGATTTTTTTGAAGACACGAATGCTTCTGCCAAGAGTGCGGAAGGTTTTGAGCTTCTTCGTCCGACGGAAATGAAAGCAAAGCTTGACGAATACGTTATCGGACAGGATGAAGCAAAGATAGCATTGTCGGTTTCGGTTTATAATCACTACAAAAGGATCAACTGCAAGGATGAGCAGGACGATGTTACCCTGAACAAGAGCAACGTACTGCTGCTGGGACCTTCCGGTGTAGGAAAAACCCTGCTTGCACAGACGCTTGCCCGCATTCTTGATGTGCCGTTTGCAATCGCCGATGCCACAACGCTGACAGAGGCAGGCTATGTAGGTGAAGACGTAGAAAATATTCTGCTCAGACTCATTCAGGCAGCGGATTTCGATATTGCCCGTGCCGAAAGAGGCATTATCTACGTGGACGAGATAGACAAGATCGCCCGTAAATCCGAGAATCCCTCCATTACCCGTGACGTCAGCGGTGAAGGAGTGCAGCAGGCGCTTTTGAAGATTCTGGAAGGTACGGTTTCAAACGTACCGCCGACAGGCGGCAGAAAGCACCCCCAGCAGGAGTTCATTCAGATTGATACTACCAATATACTGTTTATTTGCGGAGGCGCTTTTGACGGACTTGAAAAAATGGTTGAAAAGCGCATGGGTTCTTCTGTGTTGGGCTTTAATGCGGATATCAAATCCAAAAAAGAGCTGGATACAACAGGCTGGATGTCTGACGTCATACCGCAGGATCTTGTCAAGTTCGGTCTGATACCGGAGCTGGTGGGCAGACTGCCGGTGATTACGGCACTGGACGGACTGGACGAGCAGTCTTTGGTACGGATTCTGAAGGAACCGAAGGATTCTCTGATCAAGCAGTACACAAAGCTGTTTGATATGGACGGCGTAGAACTGGTTTTCGAAGATGAAGCGTTGACAGAGATTGCCAAAAAAGCAATTGAACGCCGCACAGGCGCCAGAGGACTTCGTTCCATCATGGAAGATACCCTCAAAAATCTGATGTTTGAGATTCCTGCCGATGAAACGGTCATGAAGATCACCATCACAGCCGACACCGTCAAGGGTGAAGCTGATCCGATCCTGGAGCGGGGCAAGACCAATCGTGTGAAGAAATTCGTAACGGCGGCGAAGTCGTCCAAGAAAAAAAGCAAAAAGCATTATTATTCATAAACTGCTCCGACAGGTTTTTGTATGAAAGCCTGTCGGAGTTTTTGTGTTGAAAAGTCGTTTTAATAAAAGGGAAATGTTTTATCTGATAATGGAAGTGGAAAAGTGATCATCAGAAAGGAAAAAACATCTCGGAGAAGGGGAACCCCATTCGCTGCAAGGAAAAAGGGGTTGTCATACTATTCTCAAATTACAGACAGCTTAAATACGAAGCAGAGTAAGTCAAGAGAAAAGCCCACCGATTCCTCTGAAAACGAAGTCGGATGATGATACAATAGCCAACTAAAGCATATCAATAGAAACCGCATCTTTTTATAACCAATCACCGATGTCCCCTGTGTTTCGCCTGTCGGGTGCGTGACCGCACTGGACGAATCCGCTGTTACTTCATACAAATCTGCTCATTTTATTCCGCAGGCGTCCGGGTGCGTGACCGCACAGGACAATTCCGCTGTTACTTAATGAGGATTTGCAACTTCTATTCCGCTGCAATCAGGTGCTACACCGTCGCTGCCTTTTTCGCATTCCGCCGTCACAAGCCTGACGGCTTGCTTGTGGCTTTTTCCTTTGAAATCGCAGATTCAGTTTACGCAATCACTTCACCGTGCCTGCTATGTGCGTGACCGGTGCGTGACCGCACCGGACGAAAATGTTCCGGTAACGATCTTTACATAGTCGCTTAATATGCTTCAAAAACGAAATCGACAGTGGAGGCACTCCGCCGGAGCTTCTGCTTCGCAGAGGTGTCCACTGGACACCCGCACCCTCTTAGGCGGCGGGTGCCATTCGGACTTTCAGTGGGGGTTATAATCCCCCACTGAAACCCCGAGGAGCTAAAGCTCCTGCGGTGAGGTTGGATCAATGCAGCCGATGTTAAGCGAGCTTACATCGGGCTTTGCTCCGAGTTAAAGACTGGCGAAACCTTTTATGATTGTCTGTTTTTATAGGGCAGCAGTAGCAGAATTGGAAAACGGCATAACGAAAAAGAATGAACAGCATTAGTAATAGTGGAGAGCAGCATTTATCAAAACGGAAAAGGGCAGAATTGACAGAGAGAGGATGGTGGTGCTATAATGGCGGTGATGTTTTTGGGGAGGAATGAAAGTGGAAGGGTTTAATCCGGCAGAACACAGTATCATAACCAAATACAAAAAGACGCTGTTTCACAAGTTTATCGGAGCGGTAAAGGATTACAGACTGATAAGCAAAGGAGATAAAATAGCGGTTTGTATATCCGGCGGAAAAGATTCCATGCTGCTTGCCAAGCTGATGCAGGAACTGTCACGGCACGGCGATTATCCTTTTGAGATGGAGTTTATTGTGATGGATCCGGGTTATCACCCGCTGAACCGTCAGAAGATTATTGATAATGCTGCATTGTTAGGTATTCCGATCCGGATATTTGACACGGATATTTTCAGTTCTGTGGAGCATATCGAGAAAAATCCATGTTATCTTTGTGCGAGAATGCGCAGGGGACATTTATATAAGCAGGCGCAGCTTTTAGGCTGTAATAAAATTGCGCTGGGACATCATTTTGACGATGTGATTGAAACCATTCTGATGGGAATGTTGTATGGGGCGCAGGTTCAGACCATGATGCCGAGAATCAAAAGTACCAACTTTGAGGGCATGGAACTGATTCGTCCCATGTATTACATACGGGAAAAAGATATCATTTCATGGAAAAACTATCATCACCTTGAGTTTCTGCAATGTGCCTGCCGGTTTACAGAAGAAAACGCAGGGCTTGACGGAACAGGCAGTTCCAAGCGACTGGAGATCAAGCACCTCATTGCCGAACTGAAAAAGACCAATCCGCAGGTGGAGTATAATATTTTTCGCAGTGTAGAAAGAGTGAACCTTAGCACAATCATCGGTTATTATCTGGAGGGTGAGGAACATCATTTTTTAGAAAGGTTTGATCAGGCAGGTGAAGGGAATGAAGAATAAACGACCGATCTTGCAGTATCCTGTGGCAGCGAGCCTGACAGCGGTGTTGTGTACACTGCTTTGGGGTACGGCGTTTCCGTGTATCAAAATCGGTTATAAGCTGTTCGGCATCGACAGCGGTGACGTTCCCGCTCAATTTATTTTTGCCGGCGCACGTTTTTTGGGCGCAGGCCTGATTGTCTTCATCATCGGTCTGATCAGACAGCCGAAGAAAATGAAGCTGCACAAACAAGATATTCTGCCGGTATCGGTACTGGGCTTTTTCCAGACATTTTTACAGTATCTGCTGCTCTATACAGGCATTGTTTATGTCAGCGGTACAAAGTCTTCCGTGTTTACCTCGCTTTCAGCATTCGGATCTGTGATTCTGTCAGCAATCGTTTTCAAATCTGACAAGCTGACCATCAGAAAAATCGGCGGTTGCATTATCGGCATTTCCGGTATTATCGTAATGAATCTGGAAGGCGGCAATTTCGGCGGCTTTCTGCTGGCAGGAGACGGACTGGTTATTTTGTCCAATCTGTCAGGAGCAGTCGGAAATGTAGTCAGTAAAAAAATATCCCCCGGCAGGGACGCTCTGCAAATATCTTCGTGGCAGCTAATGATCGGAGGAACGGCGCTGACAGCAGCGGGATATATTTTTGGCGGACATCTTTATGTTGGGAGTTTGAATGCCATGCTGATGCTGCTGTATCTTGCAGCTATGGCAGGAATAGCGTTTATGTTATGGACGTCTTTGCTGTTCTATCATTCTGTCAGCCGGATCGCTGTTTATAATCTGCTGATTCCTGTATTCGGTACAATGTGGTCGGGGATTTTTCTGGGAGAAAATATATTCACGCTCATCAATTTGCTGTCGCTGCTGTTGGTGTGTGCCGGTATATTTTTTGTCAACAGTACAGGACGGAAAGCAGCTTTATCCGGAAGAAAGGGTTAACATACGATTAATGCACAATCAAGACATAAGCAAAGGACAGGCAATGCACAATCAAGCATAAGCAAAGCATCATCAAAGCACAAACGAAAATGAAGCGGTTACAGTCTGAGCAAGGCGATGGTAAGGGGCACGCCGGCAATTTATGAAATGCCGATCCTCTGTGCAGTGTGACAATAAGCTTTAGAGAGGCTTCTTGTGTCATGGATGTTGAGGTAAGTGAAAGACTTTTCGCAGTGACAAGCAGCGATAAGCGGCGACAGTCGGCAAAGGCGGAAGCGTATCCGGTTTATCTGCCCATGTCATGACAGCAGATGAGATTGACGAAAAAATTTGTGGGTTCTTTATACGTTTTCAGACGGTTTTCTTTTTGATAACAAAAGAAAACTGTCTTTTTTTGTTGCAGATTTAGGGCAGTAAAGTCGGGTATAAGGAATGAATGCAGGCATAAAATGAAGCGCAGGCTAATATGATATGATATCAAGAAAAGGGGAGATGTGAACAGTGACGGAAAAACAAGATAGCTTTGAATCTGCGGCAGAGCTGTTGTGTGAAGAGCTGAAAAGGGCAGTAATGACAGTAGGAGAGAGCAAAAGAAGCAGAATACAGGAGATCAGGCTGAGAGGGGGCAGACCGCTGACCTTGACAGACGGAACGACAAGTCTGTTTTTAGAGAATAACGGCAGGATACTGTATTCTGTCAGCGAGAAGGCAGTGATGGTTTCACAGCGGCAGGTCATGGATACTTTCAGGCGAATGTGCGGTTATTCGGTTTATAGTGTGGAGAATGAAATCAAAAACGGATATCTGACAGTAAGAGGCGGACATCGTGTAGGAATCGGCGGAACAGCGGTTGTCAGTGACGGCAGGATTACCACGCTGGGGGATATATCATCGCTGAATATCAGAATTGCCAGGCAGGTGTCGGGCGTATCGGACGAACTGATCAGACGGCTGTATCCGCTGCGGGGTGGTATTTTGCTGGCGGGTGCGCCTTCCAGCGGAAAGACAACCATGCTCAGAGACCTTGCCAGAAAGATTTCTTTGGGAGAAGGCTGCAGAATGATGCGAACGGTAGTAGTAGATGAAAGAGGGGAACTGTCAGGAACGTATCACGGGGCAGCATACAATGATCTGGGGCTGTGCGATATCCTCAACGGATATCCAAAAGGCGAAGGGGTACAGCACGCCATCAGGGGATTGTCGCCGCAGGTGATAGTATGCGACGAGGTGGGAACACAGGAAGATTGCCGCATGATAGCCGAAGGCTTTCATGCAGGGGCGATGATGATTTGTTCCATTCATGCGCCCGACTACGAATCCCTGCTGCAAAGGGTACAGGCAAGGCGCTTGTTAAAAACGGGAGCCTTTCAGACGGTTGTGATGCTCCATTCATCAGACAAACCATGCGTTATCGCCGATATACGCCATACAGAAGCCGGTGCAGCCTTATGCTGTATCTGAAGATAGGCGGTGGTGCGCTGCTGATTTTGTGCGGAACCCTTACAGGAATTTATTGCTCAGAGGGTATCGGCAAAAGGCAGCGTTTATATGAAGAATACATTCGCTTTCTGGTGCAGGTTCAGTCAATAGTCGGCTACACGGCAGCATCCGTAGCAGATATTCTGACCGGTGTCAGTGGCTTTGAACTGATAAATCCGCTGCTGAGCGGCACGGCAGAGCAGCTCCGGCAAGGTGCGGATTTTGCTCTTGCATGGAAGCAGTCCGTATATGGTCATATCGGCAGGCAAGAGGATCGTGATTTTTTCGCTCGGTTCGGCAGCAGCTTTGGAACAAGTAACTGCAGCGGAGAGCTGAATAAGTTAGCGCTGTACAGAGAAAGTGCAGAAAGAAAATATAAAGAGTTAACGGAAGAATACAGGACCAAGCGCAGGCTGTACCGTATGGTGGGAATGTTCAGCGGAGCAATGGCAGCGGTTTTAATGCTGTAGTAAGCATACGGACATTGCCGGCAGGCGCAGCATCAGGGTGAGAAGATGAACATTGACTTTATTTTCAAAATAGCAGCCATCGGCATTATCGTAGCGGTACTCAGTCTGGTACTTTCACGGTCGGGGCGTGAGGAACAGGCAATGATGACAACACTGGCAGGGCTGATCGTGGTATTGATGATGCTGGTACAGCAGATCTCACAGCTATTCGGTACCATAGAGTCGCTGTTCGGGTTTTAAGATGGAACTTTTCGGGATCATCGTTTTGTCGCTTACGGCGGCATTTGCGGCGTTGGCACTGAAAAAACATTCCCCCGAAATTGCGGCAGTCCTTGCTGTATCGGCAGGTGCCGCCATTCTGTTTTCCATACTGACAAAACTGTCGCCCATTATAGGAGAACTGCAATATTTCATCAGCTCTGCCGGTGTGGACAGTGCTTACGCAGAGGTGCTGATCAAAACGATCGGTGTTTGTTTTCTCAGCCAGTTTACGGCAGATGCGTGTCGTGACGCAGGTCAAAGCTCACTGGCGGTGAAGGTAGAGCTGGCGGCGAAAATTTCCATTGTGATGCTATCGCTCCCGCTTCTGAAAAACATATTGCAGGTGATTGCTTCGCTGATGGGACAATAAAATCATCTGATTGTAATCGTTATGGATACCATGGCAGTCAGCGTCAGAGGAAAATCCGCTGCCAAAAGCTTTTATCACGCAAAAGGATTAGCAGGGCTCATGGAATAAACCGGAATCGGAAAGAAAGTGAGATAGATGAAGAAAGTTCTGTGGACGGTTATGATCATACTGCTGTTGCTGCTGTTGTCCGGTATAACGGTATCGGCAGCAACAGAGCAGGAGGAGAAAGACAGACTGTTTACACTTCAGTCGGAAACACTGGGTACGAATCGCTTGTTTGATGCACTGCCGCAGCAGACAAAAGAAGCGCTGCAAAAAGCAGGAATCGGAGAATTAAAGGCGGAGGGTTTATACGATCTGCAAATGGGAGCTGTCTTGTCAACGATGATGGAGATGCTGACGTCGAACAGCAAGACACCGCTGTGCGGACTGACGGTTTGTCTTGGAATCATATTGCTTTGCTCCGTGACAGAGGGCTTTCGGATAGGTTCGTCGGATCTGCGGCTGGGATCAGTTCAGAACGCCGTAGGAACAATGTGTATCTGTACGGCTGTGATAGTGCCTTTTAGTCATACTATTGCTTCAGCGGCGGAGGTGATCAGCGGCGGAGCCGGTTTTATGCTGCTGTATGTTCCGATTATGGCAGGACTGATGGCAAGCACAGGTCATGAGGTTACTGCCGGATCATATTATACCGGTATGATGACAGCAGGCAATCTGGTATCCGTACTGTCTGCTAAGCTGCTGGTACCGATGATGAACGTGTTTCTTGCCTTGTCGGTGACGTCTTCCGTTTCTCCGAAGATGAATCTTTCTGCATTAAGTGAAACGGTGTACAAGGTTGCAAAATGGGTGCTTACGTTCGTTATGTCAGTCTTTATTACGGTAATGTCATTGAATACCATGATTACGTCTTCGATGGACCAGGTGAGCAAAAGAGCACTGAAGTTTACGGTCAGTTCGTTTGTGCCGGTAGTAGGCGGTGTTCTGAGCGAAGCGCTAAACACTTTCAGCGGCAGTCTTGAGCTTTTGAAAACAGGCGCAGGCGTACTGGTTATCATTGGTTCGGCATTCTGGCTTTTGCCGGTTTTAGCAGAGTGCATTATCTGGCAATTCTCGCTTTTCTTGCTTGGGGCTGTTTCGGATATCTGCGGAATTACGCAGATGAGCGGACTGTTCAGGGCTGTGTCAAAAACAGCAGGGATTCTGACGGCATTGTTGTTATGTGTAATGACGGTATTTGTAATCGGAACGGTCATGATATTGCTGCTCGCAAGACAGTAGCGGCAGCCATGCCGGAAAAGACAGGTGACACACAAAAGCATGGAAAGACAGGTGACACACAAAAATGGAAGGCGTCATACAATGGGCGGTAACGGTGTCCGTATGTGCGGCGGCATCGTGCATTGTAGAGATGCTGCTGTCGGATACAGCTTTTGAAAAAATGGTCAGGCTGGTACTGGGAATCTTCATGCTGTCTGCCATTGTGCTGCCTGCGGGCAAGGCTTTCAGTGAACTGACAAGACAACTGCCGTCTGCAGAACGGTTTGAAGTGTCGGACATTCCTGAGGTATTGGGAAAACAGCAGGAAACGTATCTGACAGAGCAGCTTGTCGGGCTGATTGACAGCAAACTTAGAGAAAACGGTATTACGTCTGCAAAAACAGAAGTGCAGACGGATATTGGCAGCGACGGCAGCATATTGATGATAACAGCAGAGGTCAGTCTGCACAGGAAGGACGCACAAAAGAGCAATGTTGTCAATAGTATCGTGCAGGAAGAACTGCAAATCGGGTGTAGGACAATCATCGTAGAGTGATTCCGGAAAGAGAGTGTGGAATGGCGGAGGAAACAGAGAAACAGGGCGGATTATTCCGAAACAGGGAACGGCTGTTGAAGGTAATGGTAGCGGCAGGATTGTTGGGGATTGCGTTGATCTTCTTATCCTCTGTATTTTCAAAGCAGAATGAAAAGAAAGATGAGGAAGTCAATACACTGGATCCGCAGATGATGGAAAGCGCCAATCTTTATCGTGAGCAGCTTACGGAGGAATTGGGTAACATGGTGGCAAGTATAGAAGGGGCAGGCAAAACCAAGCTGATGATTACGCTGGAGGGGACCGTCAGAAGTATTTACGCTACAGACAGCGACATTCAGTCCAACGATAAGAATACGGAAGACCAGCATCAGAATAACGAAAAACGAACCTGCATAGTTGTGCGCCGTCAGGACGGTTCGGAACAGGCGCTGACAATCAGTCAGACAATGCCGGGTATTCGTGGCGTTCTGGTAGTGTGCGAAGGAGGAGATCGGCAGGAGGTGGCAGAGGCAATCCGTTCGGCGGTAGCAGCGGCAGTTCATCTTGCGCCGTCACGAATCTGTGTTTTGAAAATGAGCGTATAAGAGGAGGAAACAACCATGACATTTGGTAAAAGACAGCTTTTAATAGGAGCATTGGTAGTCGCTTTGGGAGCGGCGGTATATCTCAACTGGCAGTTTTCTGCAAGTAATCCTGCTGCCGTCAGCGAAACGGCAGCGGAAGATACGAAAGAACTGGGACAGACCGTCTATGTCAATACGGAAGTGTCCGGTCAGCCGAAAAAAACAGAGGATACAGCACAGGTTCAGGACAAAAAAGACGTGAAGAACAGTTCGGCAGCCGGGAATGCGATATCGTCAGCGTTTGCGGAGGAAAGACAAAAAAGGCAGGCGGCAAGAGATGAGGCACTGGCAGCGCTGCAGGATATGGTACAGTCCGCAGAAGGAACAGACAGCGCCCGGCAAGAGGCGGTAAAAGCGGCGGAAAGGCTGACCAATGCCATCAAAGCGGAGAGTGATATGGAAATTGAAATCATGACCAAGGGATTTGAAGATTGTTTTGTTTCGGTGAATAACGGTTCATGTACGGTCATCGTACCGCAGGAAGGGCTGAACGAAGCATCTGCAGTGACCATAAAGGATATTGTCAACCGTCAGGCAGGAATTGACTTTGATAAGATTACGATTACCGGCAAAAAGACGAAACAGACATGAACAGACCTGAAAAAAGAAGCAAGGAATACGCAGCAATCAGCAGGCTTCCTTGCTTCTCTTTCTGAAAACTTCAACAGAAATAATGCAAAGGACTTGGATAACTTGTACAAATGACAGAATCTTGAAAGAGCAGAAGAAAAATGCTTGAAAAAAACCGGAAAACCGCATAAAATCAGTAACAGAGCCTTATTGAGGCGTATCATATAGCAAAATGAGAAGCATGAAAACGGATCAGAGAAGTATAAGAGAAGGATCAGACGGTTTGCCTGTGAGCGACCGGACGATGCAACCACATGGAACCATTAACAGGAGGAATGTTCATTGAGTATCAGAAGAAAACTGATAGCCACCGCCGCTGTGGTCATGACAGCTTTATGTACAGCGGCGTTTGTGCCGTCGGTATCCATAGAAGCAGAGGCGGCTTCTTTTTCAGACATCAATGCCTCATCGGTGTTTTTGAAGCAGCAGGAATCTGATACCTGCACACTGTGTGCCAACGTCATGATGCTGAGAAGAACAGCTATGATGAGGGGAGATTCGGACTGGAATACTATTACGGAATATTCGGCAAAGTCTGACCTGTGGATGTACGGTGTGGGAATGTACAGCAGTTATTCTCACAGAGGAATACAGGTAACGTCCGGAAGGATACAGTATAATGCAGAGTCGGAACTCATCGCTCTGTTAAAGGAACACCCTGAGGGTGTTGTTGCCTATGATTTTGACTATCCTCACGCCATTCTGCTGACGGATTATACTAACGGCATATTTTATTGTGCCGAGCCTGCCAATAACTGTGCTGCCGGCAGAGTGAAGGCAACAGAGGCGCTGGTACCGGTCAGCGGTGTAGAAATGTACTGGGTTGTCACAAGCCCTGACGTAAAATTGTCAGGGAGTTCTGTGGAAGACCCCGAAAAGGATGAACCGACTGTCAGCGAATACAGAAAGGTCAAAGCCGACGGTGGGCTGAATATCCGTACCGGCGCAGGAACGGGCTACAGCATCTGCGGACTGGTTCCGGACGGAACGACGCTCTATGTGACGAAGAAAAAGACAGCAGGGGGATATACCTGGGGTTATACTACCTATTACTCCGTCAGCGGCTGGGTTGCCCTGGACTATACGGAGAAAGTATCCGTGCCGAAGCTGGTGAACAGTTCTGCCGTATCGTCATCTTCTGTTGTGTTGGGCAGCACAGTGAACCTGAATGCGAAAGCTTCCGGAGGAACAGGCTCCTATCAATATGCCTATTATTATCGGAAGAGCGGCGCTTCTGCATGGACCACGATCAAAGGATACAGCACGGCAAGTTCGGCATCGTTCAAACTGTCAAAAAGCGGTACATGGGAAGTGCTGATCAAGGTAAAGGACAGTAACGGCAGCATTGCCAAAAAGACGATAACAGTCAAAGCAACGGCGGCGCTGAGTAATACTTCTTCTCTGTCCAAAACGACAGCCGAAACAGGAGAAGCCATAACGCTCAAAGGTGCAGCCGCCAATGGCGCAGGAGGATATGAATACGCTTACTATTATAAAAAAACAGGCGTCAATGATTGGGTGACGATCAAAACATACAGCAGCAGTTCTTCCGTAAGCTTCACCCCCTATTCAGCCGATACATATACATTATTAATAAAGGTCAGGGATAAAAACGGCACCATAGCCAAAAAAGAATTTTCTCTGAAAGTAACGCAGGCGCTGAAAAACAAGTCGGTTATTTCCCGTAAGACCGCCTATACCGGCGATACTATCACGCTGAAAGCAAGCGCTGAAGGCGGAGCAGGTAATTATCAGTACGCATTTTATTACAAAAGACCGTCTGATACGGACTGGATCACAATACAGAATTATTCTGCCGCTGATAAAGCGGAGTTCAGACCTTTGTCGGCAGTGGAATATGAATTGCTGATCAAGGTAAAGGACAACAAAGGCAAGGTTGAGAAGAAAACCTTTACACTGACGGTAACAAAAGCACTGAGCAATCAGTCTGCATTGTCTGCCGGCACCATAGCCGCCGGAAAGACTGTAACCCTGAAGGGCGCCGCATCAGGCGGAGCCGGTAATTATCGTTACGCTTATTATTATAAAAGATCTACAGCCTCTTCATGGAAAACCATCAAGTCTTACAGTACGGCGTCAACGGCTGTTTTTGTTGCGGAATCAGCCGGAAAGTATGACCTGATGATCAAGGTGATGGACGAGGACAGCACTGTCGCCAAAAAGACTTTTTCTCTGACGGTACAGTAACTTCTGCATAAAATGATTGACAGATGCAGCAGCCGGAAGACAGGCACAGAGTGTCGTTTCTCGGCAAAATTCAGAGAACAGAGGCATTTGACGAATCATCGTATGATAAATTTACCCCCGGCGGAGTGAGCAAACGACATTCGCATAACGCTTGAAAGCAGTGCAGAACCGACGCATGAAGGACACTGCCTTCAACGAAAAAGATCATAACAGAAAAACCCCGTTTTTCCGATGAAAAAAGATCGGTAAAACGGGGTTTGAATTTTATTGCGTGGTTCTCAGGAGAGCTTGATACCAAAGAATTCAGCAGCATTCAGATACATCAGGCGGTCATAATCGGAAGGGGAAATCAGATTCCGCAGTTCATGAAAATATTCCTGATATAAGGAACGCTGACCGGTACGATTGTGCAGATAAGTGTCGGGACCGTCAATGGGACTGTCACTGCCGAACATGACCTTTTCAATACCGGCAGATTCAATCAGCCTGAGCGTGCTGCTGACAGGCACCCAAGTGGTGTCGCCGTAAAGGTTAGGCAGCTTGCTTACCAGCTCAATTGCCTCACGATTATCGGTTCCCAGTCCCATGTGAACCATGACGAATCTTGTTTTCGGAAAACGCTTCGCCATATTATATACCCGAACGCAGGAAGCTGCATCGGAGCCGCCGGTATGAACGACAACAGGCAGACCGTAATGCTGCGCAAGTTCGATAAAAGGTTCTGTTTCTTTTGAGTCAAAAGGCACGTTGGAGTGAAAGGGGTGAAACTTGACAGCCTTGATAAACCTGCGGTTGTCGTTGATTGCCTTGTAAAGATCATAATCCGCTTTTTCACCGAAGGGCTTAACCCATACAGCGGCAGAGATCATATCGGGATACTCTCTGGCAAACTGAACAACATCGTTCAGGCATTCCAACTGCGAATGCTGATATTTCATGGGGATCGGGTGAAGTTGATGATCAAATTCAGCAGCATTCAGGGAAGAAACAATGCTGTGAGCGATGCCGTATTTTTTCATGGAATAGATCACATCGTCTTTTGTCAGGACAAAATTCAGCATATCGCCGATATGAACATGAGTATCAATAATCATGGTGCATACCTCCCGTTATTTTTCCTCTATCAGGCGTTTCAGTTCGTCCATAAAGGTATGAATATCCTGAAACTGTCGGTAAACGCAGGCGAATCGAACGTAAGCCACCTCATCGACGTTTTTAAGGGCGTCCATTGTATATTCTCCTATCTTTTCAGAGGGAACCTCACGGTCGTAGTGGTGCTGAATATCCGATTCCACCTTGTCAACAATCGAGTCGATCTGATCCATTGAGATAGGGCGTTTTTCACAGGCACGCAAAATTCCTTTTGTGAGCTTCTGACGACTGTAGGGCTCTCTGGAGTTGTCACGCTTTATGACCAGTACAGGGGTGGTTTCAATGACTTCATAGGTAGTAAACCGCTTGGCGCAATTAAAGCATTCTCTGCGGCGGCGGATTCTTTCTCCTTCGTCGGTCGGTCTTGAATCGACAACCTTGCTGTCTTCACATCCGCAATACGGACATTTCATAATGCATTCCTCCCTGTATGGCAGACTGTCTCTATCAGCCTGCTGATATATTGCTGCGACTGCAGCAGTTCTTCTGTATGGTCAAAGCCGGAGCGATAAACCTCAGTGATCAGATCACCGGAATAACCGGTATTCTGCAGGTGGGTCAGAAGGGGAAGAAAGTTAAAAGAACCCTGCCCCGGGAGAACACAGCGGTTATCGGCAGTGTTATCACTGATATGAATATGTTTGAGGTACGGACCCATCGCCTGCGCCATTGTCAGCGGATCGGAACCGCTGCGAAGAGCTTGTTTCGTATCTAAAACGAAAGCGGCGCTTTGCGGAATGGCAGAGATCATGGAACGGATAAAGTCTGGATCCTTACTGCGAAAATTCCGTACGTTTTCCTGCAGCAGCGTAACGCCATAGCAGGCAGCTCTTTGCTGGAGCTGATCAAAACGTGAGAAGTATTCCCTTTCGTCAAGAGATGCACTGTAGTCGGAATACTGACCGTGCAGCACAACCATTTTAGCACCCAAGCGGGCAGCAGCACGAAAATACATTTCATAAAACCGCAATCCGTCTGAAAAGCGGCGCTGATAAGCCGTAAAGAGTAAAAAAGACTCAAAAGAGGAGGTGAAAGGGTGCAAAGAAATCACAGATGCTCCGTTGTAATCTAAAAACCGGTGCAGTCTGTCCAGATAATCCGGCTCCAGTTCGGAGAAGGAATTAAAGAAAATTTCAAAACGCTGAAAGCCCAGCTTAGTCAAAGTACGGACGCTGTCTTCCGTCAGCATCGGATACAGACATCCTGTGGAAATACCGGTTTGCATAATAACTCCATTCATAACAATAGATTCGTCTGGTTAAGAATATCATACCGCTTTTTGCGTGGATTGTCAAATAGAAATCGAGCAAAGTATCTAATTTTATAGAATGAACGAGAAACTGTCTGTGCAGATTATAGATTGTGAAATAATTAACTATGAAATTTTTATAAAAAACACTTGACAAAAGTATTATTTTAGTATATTATAATAGCAGTTCAGGAAACACAACGGTACAGAACATCATGCAGTACAGTAGCTGCCCGTTTTCCTGACATGATAATGATTATTCCTTTTCTTTCCTTTTTCCTTTTTTCTTTTTATTCCTTTAAGCAAAAGAGCAGGCGAACAGCCTGCTTTTTTGCTGTCGTAAAAAACGTTTTGTTGGAGTTGCGTTTATTTATGACAAATAGCTATAACCAATCACCGATGTCCCCCGCGTCTTAGGCGGCGGGTGCGTGACCGGCGGAGTGCCTCCGCTCTCTAATCCGCTCTCGTTCGCTGACACTCACTCACTTCATACAAATTCACAACTTCTACTCCGCAGGCGTCCGGGTGCGTGACCGCACTGGACGAGTCCGCTGTTGCTTCATACAAATCTGCTCATTTTATTCCGCAGGCGTCCGGCACGGGCAGCGACGATTAGTCGCTGCCTTTTTCGCATTCCGCCGTCACAAGCCTGA
>Ga0256405_10002543_pt1 | contig 41418 bp, 16 predicted proteins | sample RumenRJG_02DNA_FD_189096 | JGI IMG/M metagenome (GOLD analysis project Ga0256405, IMG submission 189096) | Bovine rumen microbial communities from Lethbridge, Alberta, Canada - RJG_02 | ecosystem: Host-associated > Mammals > Digestive system > Stomach > Rumen | place: Canada: Alberta... | reverse complement strand
AGGCGTACCAGTATGCTGAATGCTCGTATGTCTTGCGGCCCATAACAGATGTTTTTGCCCCTTTTCCAGTCGGCAGGGGGCATTATACCATAAAATGAGAATTCTATGCGGAAAAATCTTGAGGGGTGGTGGGTGGCTGCACGCAATTTTCCAGCTTGACGAATAGCAGGGATGCCCCCACTGTGGTGGGGGTTGCACCACTTGGTGTGATTTTGATAATATGTGCGCATAAATTTCGACCGGTTGATAACATCTGAGAAATGGCTGAAACGATGAAAATATATTCAGGAGTTTTTCTTTTGTCCGCCGCCCTTGCCGCATTTTCCGTTGGAGCGGCATCCAATTCCGCGAGCTGGCCTGTGCTTCGCGAATACTCTGGTGAGACGGCGCGGCGCGTGATGATGCCGATAGGCGGCGTAGGAACCGGTGCGATTTCGCTTTCTGGAAGAGGTGGGCTTGAGTCTTTCGAGATCAGGAACACCGCTGAGAAGAAGTTCACTCCTTGCCGTCAGTCGGTGCACCCTGCGTTCGTTATCCGCACGAAGGACGAGAAGGGTGCCGTCGTCGCGCGTCTTCTCGAAGGCCCTCTCGACAAGTCGCTTTACGAGGGCGCGTTTGGATGCGAAACCCCGAACCACGGCTATCCCCGCTTTGCCAAGAGCGTGTTCCGCACTGCGTATCCGCTCGCAGAGGTCGAGCTTTCCGATTCCAGAGTGCCAGTCGCAGTCACCTTGCAGGCAATGAATCCGCTTGTGAAGGGTGACGAGGACGCGAGCGGAATGCCTGTCGTCCTGATGCGCTGGTGCGTCACAAACAAGTCGCAAGATCCCTTGAGCGTCACTGTCGCGGCGGCGATGCCCAATCCCTGCGGCGGAAAGCTTTCGCAAGAGCGCGTCGCATCTGCCGCGCTACGCGGTGTCGTCTTTAGGGGCGACGCAGACAAGCCAGGTGAGAAGGAGCCCCGCCACCGCGAGACTGGTGAGTTCGCAATCACAGTTCCCAAGAGCGCAGGAGCAGTCACTGTCGGCGCGTCGATTTGCCACGCTGGCTGGAGCGACGGCCTTGACCAGTTCTGGCGGCGGCTCGTGGAACGCGGCGACACTGGCGACATGGAAGGACGCGAAAAGTGCGACTTCGGAACGCTTGCGGTGGCCGTTGAGCTAAAGCCGGGCGAGACCAAGGCGATTCCGTTTGCGCTCTCTTGGCGCTTCCCGAACCGCACGCAGTGGGAGTGGACAAACAACGGGTTCTACGAGGAGATAAACCACGTCGGGAACCGCTACTGCGAGACCTTCAAGTCCGCGGTTGAGGCCGCCGAGTCGTTGTTTGTTGATCTCCCCGATCTTGAGTCGAAGACGATCGAGTTCGTTCGCTCGGTGGTCGACGCGAAGGGCGTGCCGGACGTCGTAAAGGAGGCGGCGCTTTTCAATATCTCCACGCTTCGTTCGCCAACGTGCTTCCGCACGGCTGACGGTCACTTCTTCGGCTGGGAGGGAACGGGCGACTCGTTTGGCAGCTGCTACGGCAACTGCACGCACGTTTGGGGCTACGAGCACGCGCTTGTCGACATCTGGCCTGCGCTCGCCAAGGACATGCGAGACGTAGAGTTCCGCCATGCGATGTCGGACGAGGGCGCGATTTCGTTCCGCATAGGCCAGCCGCTCAACAGAAACGCCAAACAGCATGGCAAGGCCGCGGCAGACGGGCAGATGCAGTGCATCATCAAGGCATACGAGTGCTGGGCGAAGACTGGCGACGACGAGTGGATGCGTTCGCTCTATCCGCTCGTCAAGAAGGCACTCGAGTTTTCGTGGGTCAAGGGCGGCTGGGATGCGGACTGCGACGGCGTGATGGAGGGTTGCCAGCACAACACTATGGACGTGGACTACTACGGGCCGAATCCGCAGATGGAGTTCCTCTACCTCGCCGCGCTCCAGGCGATGGAACGCCTCGCCGCGAAGTTCGACGAGGATACGGCTTTTGCCGCGAAGTGCGCGGAACTGCGGGCAAAGGGAAGCGCATGGACGGAGAAAAACCTCTTTAACGGCGAATGGTATGAACACAGGGTCGCGTCAGCGGAAGGGAATTTTAATCCGGCTACGAGGGGAAGCTGGACGAAGCTTGCCGACCTCAAGAACCCCGATTTCCAGCTCGGCCCCGGGTGTCTCGTTGACCAGCTCGTCGGCGATTACGCCGCGCGCGCGGTCGGGCTTGATCCCGTGGCCGATTTCGCCCATGCCCGCAAGACGACGGAGACGATCTTGAAGCGCAACCGCCGCGAGCCGGACGCGCCGCTTTTCAACCACATGCGCGACTTCGCGCTTGCGGGAGAGCGTTCGCTCGTGATGGCATGGTATCCGCCTGGGCGCAAGCCAAAGACTCCATTTCCATATTATCCCGAGTCTATGACTGGCTTTGAGTATGTCGTCGCTGCGTGGCTTGCCCAAACTGGAGACTTCGCCGAGGCCGAGGAAGTCGTTCGCGACATCCGCAATCGCTATGACGGCGCGAAGCGCAGTCCCTTCGACGAGGCCGAATGCGGACACCACTACGCCCGCGCCCTCGCCGCCTGGTCGGTCTACAAGGCATTTGCCGCGAATCATCTTCTACAGTAACATCTTCTACAGAAGGGTCTGACCCTTTTGAAGTAACTCTGCAGAAATAGATATGAAAATCAGAATGCATAGTCTTTTTTGCGCCGATGCGCTGGCATTTCTTTTCTTTGCGTCTGTGTCAGGACATGTTGCCGCCGACCAATTGTCTGAGGACTGGCGTAGCGCGGCCACTGAGTCTCTGAGGAGCGGACGGCCTATTGTCGCCGTGTTCGGCGATGTCGCCCCATCGCTCAAGGATGAACTTGCCGCTGCGCTCACGAACGAGTACGTGCTTGTCCAGATCGGAAAGCCGGGTGAGTCCGACTACATCTCGGACAACCCCGATGTAAAGGCGCGCAGAGAACGGTTCAGGAGTTGGGACATTGGCGAGGACGAGTCGGCGGTGTTGCTCATCAGGCCGGACGACAGTGTGATTGGCGGCATTTCGGCGCGAGAACGTCCGCTGTCCGTTCCGCCGGACGGATGGCTCGCGACGTTCGGGAAGTGGGAGGATTCCGCCCGTGTCGAGGAGACGGTGATCAAGCCCTTGTCCCGCGACATAAGGCGGCAATGTTCGGATTTCGAACACGAAGTGCGTACAGGTTCGCCAGACCGAGAGTCCTTTCTCTGTCTTGCGACGAACACGATTGAGAGGGTTAGGTCCCTCCGCAAACAGATGCGGAATGAGATTCCGAAGGGGCGGAGGGGCCTCGCCTACAGGGAGGCCCGGAAGGATGCCAAGGTTCGCCTGTCCGAGCTTAGGCAGATGACGAACGAGGTCTGCTCCACCCCTCCATCTGACTACACTGTTCCCGTCCCGCCGGATGACTGGCGGCTGTCGAAGTGGCGCGGAATCAACGACATCGAGGACTGGATTGCTTATGTCAACGAGAATCCCCAGTTGCCGAAATACGCCGATTTCAGGAGAAACAAGATGTTGCCGTTCCTGCGTAGGGAACTGCAGGTGGCAGACCGCGCGGAATCGCGAGAGTTCGTCGACTACGTCCTTGAGACGATAGCCCATGGCGAGATGCGCAGCTCCTTCAGCGTGAACCGTCCAAACCAGGGCCTGACGCAGGAGGCGAAGCGCCTTGAGTCGCTTGGAGACACGCAGCCTCTGGTGCGGCTCTTTGCGGCGATGGACACGGCTGGGAGTTCCTGGTCCGACGCCATCGAGCGCCTCTCGGCGCTCGAGGCGGAATGGGAAGGTCGCCGGGAATGCGCGCTTCTGTCGGCGATATCGAGCTATTACCGCAACGCCCCGTCAGGCAGCGGCTACGACGAGCAGGCGCGCAAGGTTCCGGCAACGCAGGACAAGTTCGTCGAATGGTGCGCCGGGCTAAAGGATGAGGATGTGCGTCAAGCTTGTTTCGTTCTTGTCGTTTTCTTCCGCTGGGACATCGAGGGGCTTGGCGAACGGCTGCTTCAGAGCGCGGCACCGCCGTGGCTGGGATACATATTCCGAGGACATAGGAGCTTCTGTCTCGCCGACGTCTACGGGCGGTACGCGGAAAAGCCGGATCTCATGCGGAAGGCGGATGAGTATCGTGTCCAGTCGAAGGAGGACCTTGAGACGGCGTATGCACTCCATCCTGAGATCCCCGAGAGCGCCAATCTCATGGCGATGTGGAACCAGTGGCTGGGGACATGGGAAAGGCGGCAGGCCTACCACGCCGTTGCGCTTCAGGCCGAATTCGACAACGAGCACGTCTGGCGCGATCTGCTGGACTACGACAGAGACCGGCAATGGGGCGCAACCAGCCGGGGGAACACGGCTTTTGGATATGCTATGATGGGCTGTACGCGATTCGACACGCTTCTACCGTCATTTGCCGGACTCGGCCAGATAGGCGTCTTCGGCGTCCGGCGCCAGGAACTGCTCGAAGCCCTTCAGAAGGTTCTTGACCAGGAAGGGCTTGAAATATGGCGCAGGGTCTCGATACAGCGGCGGATACTGCGGATGCTGCTGGAGGACGGACGCTACGAGGATTTCCGCGACAGGGTGCTGCAATGGCGAGGTGCGCTGACATGGCGCCTGTGCATGCTTGGGGATATGCCCTCCTGCCCGTCCGATTTCGGCGAGCTTCTGGATATCGTTCAGTCCCCTCGCGCCGAGACTTACATAGCCCTGCAGCGGCTGTGCCGCGATGACAGTCCGCACGAGTTCTTCAAGGCGTTCAACAGTCTTCGCTACGATGCTGCGGATGAAATTCCGGAGAACGAGAGGGAATATCTGTATGGGCGCCTTGCGTGGATGAGTCGACGGCTGCATCCGAGGGTGGAGGAGGACCTCTACCGCCACTACGAGCCCCATGCCAACTGGACCAACTGGCTGCCGCATGTGGTTTTGGAGATTCCCCCGTCATGGGATGAGTTCAGGAAGAGGACGTACATTCCATTCCTCGAGGGGCTCAAGGGAATCGGTATGATCGACGATCCGGTTTTGTATTTCGGAGCGACGAATGAAACGGCCCTGGGCTGGTTTCCCGTCGAGGAGCGCACAGACCGCGAATGGGAAGACATCGCCGACTGGCTCTGCCGGCAGGACCTGACATCGGACGACAGCCTGCGCTGTGCGTACATTCTCGCGCGCCGCGCCGTGGTGGGCGAGGCGAAGGACCTCTTCGTCGGGCGGCTCGAGAAGGGCGGTGTAGACAAGTGGCTGCTCCTCATGCTGCGCGGCGGTGCAATGAACCGTCTCGCCGCTTGCGGATTGCGGCCCGAGATACCCGAGTCCTGGATGCAGGAGAAGAACAGCCTGCTCCAACGCGCGCAGGTTCTGTGCCGCGAACGGGATTCCCTTGTCGCCGGTGGCGCGCCGAGGCTGCGGTCATGGTACCTGGGATCTCCATACGATCGGCCGGTGAGAAGATACGAGGAACGGATGCGGCAGTACTGCTACGGAGACGGCTCCGTGACAAACGTCACGCTGGCGCAGCTTGTAGATCGTCAGCGGACAAACGCCACTGAAACTGCGCGCAGCGACTATTCAGCGGAGGCGATTGACGCGTTCGAGTCGCTTGTAGGGAACCGCTCGCCCTATTCGATCGTGAAATACCTCGAGGGCTCCCGCGCGCCGACGGCCAGATGGAGGGCGGCGATGGGGCTCCTTGCAAGGCGGTTGGGCGCAACGGAAGAAGGGCGGCTTGCGGTAGGAGAACTTCAGCAGAAGCTGGGCCGACAGCTTGTGGCCGACTGGTTCGTAGGGCGGCTTGCGGTCGATCTCGGAGGAGAGCATGCGCTTTCCGTCCGCTCGGCGGCGTATCTTCCGGACGACGCGGCGTCGCATGTAGACTTCGCTACCTGTCTCATTAAGCGGTATGAAGGCGACCGCACGCAGTTCTACGCCCACAAGTTTGCCCGGGAGGAATTGCTGCCAGAGGCGCGCAAGCATCTTGTCTCGGCCTTGTACACAGAGCCGGACAACGAAGAGGCGGTTCGGCTTGCCGTTGTTTATGGGTTCAAGTATCAAGAGTTTGCAGAACTTTCGAATGCGATTCGGGAATTTCCCCTTTCGCGTCCGATTTGGGAGAAGTTGCATACTGCGGAGGAAGCGCGGCTCGTTGAGATCGCGCGGCGCGAGAAGGCCGCGAGGGAGGCCGAAGAAGAGCGCGTCAGAAGGGCTGAGCGGGAAAAGCGCGAGAAGGACGAGGCGAAGATTGCAAAGTTCCGCGCAAGCCCGCTTTACAAGCAGGCGCGGTCGATGCCGGGAAACGTCGTGGCGCAGTCTGGGCTGTGGCACGACTATGTCTCTGGCGAGGGCAGGGAGTTCGCCGACAACGAGACGTTCAAGCGCAATGTTTTTATGCCTTTTTTCGCACGAGAATTCGGCATCGACGAGAAGGACCCGAAATACAGGGAGATGATGGACTTTCTGGAGCGCGAGTTCGCCGATCCGCTCTGCTGGACAGGTGACTGCGAGGCATGGGTCGATCGCCGGCTTACATCCGATCCGAGCCTCGACGGCGGGATGGACAGGGCTGGACGCACCGCCTGGGAGCTTTTCCGCTCTGGCTGCACAAACACATTCATAGTCGCCTCGGCCTACTACTGCAAGGTCTGGTTCCCCGATGAACCGAGATTCGACGCCGCTAATCGATGGCGGATTTCAGACGACCGAAAGGATGATGCGGCGCGGTTCATCGCTAATGCCGGATATGCCTCCTGCGGCTATGGACGCGACAGATATGACGAAGTGGCCCAGGCAAGGCGCGTTGCGCTCTTGACCTGGGTTCGTCACCTTGAGGGCGAGGGCATGAGCCTTGCACAGTGGAGAGCGGTGGAAATGTTCATCCTGCGAATCTGCGGCAGACGAGGTCTTAGGTATGACCGCAACGGCAAGGAGAATCTCATCCCAAGGCCTGGCAGGGATCTTGCGGACACGTTGGAGAAGGAGGCGGTGGCGCTTCCTCTGGCGAGACTGCTCAGGGAAGACCCGGCATTCAAATGACGGATGTTGGAATTACGGCGGAATGGGTACAATGAGAATGAAACATCGGAATGCCAGGCTATGCCAATCGTTGTCCAGACCGTGTGGACGACGCGCGTGGTTCAGTTCTTTAGCAGAGCTGGCGGCGGAGGGCGACCGCGACGGGCGCGAGGCGGCGACGTGCTCAATGGGGCAAAAGGGTCCCTTTTGAAGTAAGTCAGGTAGAATTTGCTTTAGTCAGGTAGATTTTGTTGCCAAAAATTAGTCGTTAATGTTTGACGTTGATGCGGGTAATATGGTAATATATACCCAAAATCTCGAATTATAGTTAGGAGATAGGCGATGCAGAAATCGAACATTGTCTTAACGGCAATTGCCGCTATGTGTGGCGTTGTATTGTTTGCGTTCACGGCCAGCGCGACAACTATAGACCCGTCGAACTACGAACATTCGATGACGATCAGACCGAGTTCGGGGAAGGTGACCTCGACGCTTTCGAACTTCCCGCTCTTAGTGCGCCTGTCATCGATTCGCCAGCCGTGGTTCAACCCGGCGGATTGCGGGACGAACGGCGCGGATTTGCGCTTTGCGCTATCCGACGGCACGCTGCTGTCGCATGAAATCGACACGTGGAGCACCGTCGGCGAGTCTGCCGTCTGGGTCAACGTGCCGTCGCTATCCTCCGTCACAGAGATCAAGACATACTGGGGCGTCAAGGACTCGACGCTTGCGCCGGCCGTGACGGCCGCCGATGCCTGGCCCGACTATGTCGCCGTCTATCACCTTGGCGAAGGCGACGCGACCGCCTACGACTCCTCGGGCAACAACTACACCGCCGTCAACGCCAAGGCCGTGACCGCCGGCGCGAACCCAATCATCGGCGGCTGCGCGTCCATCCACGACATGTTCGTGACGACGCCCGCCGTCACCGACCTCACCGCCTCGACCGCCGCGAAGCCGCTCACCGACAGGTCGCGTGTCACCTTCTCCGCGTGGGTGACATTGGACAGCTTCAACACCGTCAACAACACCTACGGCCAGAACTCGCGCATCGAGATCGCAAGGAAATTCGATGCCAGCCAAAGAGGCAAGGGCGGCTTCGCCTGCCGGTATTTCGCAAACTACAGCTACCCCTATACGGCCAACCCAATGTTTGGCATCTTCATGGATTACGGCTCGGGATCCAGCACGACGGAGAACTGGAATACCGAACATGCCCCAGTGTGCTACCAGACCTGGGTCCACCTCACCTGCACGATCAATGGCGCAACCGTTGCCAAGTACGTGAACGGAGAGCTTGTCGCAGATTCTAGTGCGAATCCGCGGACATTGAGCCACGGCATCCTTGGCCCCGACCCGATCACGCTCGACTTCGGCGCCGCCGACAACTCCAACGACTGCCAAGCATACGCCCGCATGGACGAGATGCGCATCCGCAACGGCGCAGTCTCCGCCGCATGGGCGGCGGCGGACTATGCACAGCAGACGCAGGACGACTTCCTTGTGTTCGATGGCGAATCGGCCGGCGCCTTCGCGGTCTCCCCGATTCCCGATCAGATTGTGTCCGCCGCCGAGGTTCAGGCCGGCGTCACTCCGCAAGTGGCGGTGACGAACCTCGATGAGAACGTCGGGCTTGTCCTCAATACGGACTACGCGGTCGCCTATTCCAACAACACGGCGTCCGGCACAGCATACGCGATAGTCACAGGGCGCGGCAATTATGCCGCCTACTCGGTTGTCGTCCCGTTCCAGATCGTCGCCATTGCGCAATACTACATCGTCGACGGATCCAATTTGGATGGGCCGAATACCTCGTCCATATCCGGCGAAGCCGGCGCGACCGGATGGTCAACGACGCAGGGCGGCTCCAGATCAATCTACGGCATCACGGCACAGAACGCGATCTATAGCATCTGGACGGATCGCATCGTCCGATCGCCGCCGCGCATCAACTATGCGACGCCATTGTCGTCTTCCATCGTTGTCGAACCGTCGTGCACATGGACGATCTACGACAAGATGTGTGGCAACACGCTCACCCTTAACAACCTCACGGTCCGCGCCGGCGCGACGCTGGCGTTTCTCCCCATAAACGATGGCGAAGAGAAAAACGACGTCCTTGCGGGCACCATCACCCTTGAGGATGGCGCGACCCTGCTCGTCAGCGCCTCCAAGGACAGGGACTCCGCGAGATGGATGACCCTCTCCGCAAGCGTCACCGGGCGCGGCGCGATCTTAATGCCCTCGCAGGCCACCGAATACACATACTCCGGCGTCCTCGAAAACAAGATAGTTGGCGACATAACCGGCTTCACAGGCGACATCGGGACATGGTGTGGCAACAACCCCACATCCCTTGAGCTTGTGAACGCCGAGTCGCTTCCCGGCGACCCGCTGCCGGAGGAAGTCGCCTACGTCGTCGTCACGAACTCCGCGACGCTGAAGATTGACCAGAACTGGGTTTCGCCGACGAACCGCATCTGGATCCTCGGCGACGGCGCGACACCGACAATCGAAGTCCCGGCTGGCACAACGGTTGAGATCAACGGCGATCTCGTTGGCTCGGTCGGTTTCGTCAAGAAGGGCGCTGGCATGCTCGTCCTGCGCGGCGCGTCGCCCGACTTCTCCGGCGAGATCACGATTTCCGCAGGCACCCTGCGACTTTCCGGCAAGGCGGCGACGCTTAGCGGCTCGGCGGACGTGACGATTACGGAATCGGGCGGCACTCTCGACGTCGCGTCGCTCACCATTTCGCCCATTCCGGTGCAGACGGTTTATTCACTCGAGGACCTTGCCGCGGGGATCAAACCGACGCTGGTTGTCTCGAACACCGAAGCCCATGCCGAACTCGTCCTTGGCACCGACTACTCCGTTGCATACTCGAACAACACGACATCCGGCGCCGCGACGGCCATTGTGACCGGCATGAACGATTACGAGGGAGTGGTGAGGACCAGTGACTTCATCATCCACGCGATCAAGAGGATTACCGCGAGCACCGACCTTGACGGTGATGAGGACTGGTCGGGCTTTGAGTCCATTACCCTCGTGTCGGCGGGCGTGACCATCGACCTCAAGGGACACAAGCTGACGGTTACCGGCTTGGACGGCCTTGGCCGCATCACCGACTCGATCGGCGGTGGCGAACTGATTTTCCACGTCCCCGCCTCCTATACGAGCGGCTACGAGGCGAAAATCGAGAACGTCTCGCTCACGGGCAAGCTCAAGCTCGTCAAGGAAGGGCCGGGCCTTCTCACGGCAATTAAGTCGCAGCAGTCGTTCACCGGCGGGACGGTGATCGACGGCGGCGTCCTCAGGTATGGGTGCGCAGACGCGAACATCGACAACATGTATCCATTCGGCGCAAAGTCGGCGGACAGCCCGATTACGATCAATGCCGGCGGCTTCCTCGATCCTCGCGGGTCGGTGGGCTGGGGAAACCACTACATTGTTTTCAACGGGGGCGCCGTTTCGAACACCGCTCCGGCGAGCGGCATAACCTATGGCGTCTTCAACCCGCACCTTACCGTCAACGCCGACTTCACCTTCGCCACTTTGCGGCCCTACGGGTGGGCTGTCGGTGAGCTCGATGGCCATACCGCCACCGTTAACATCGCCATGGGCGACGCGACGCTCTTCATCCAAAGCCATCCCACGGAGCCGCCGACGTCCGGCTGCCTGAACGTCGTGCGGGGCGGCTACCTCACCACTTTCACGCCAGAACAGGGTCGGCCTACTCTATTCCAAAACGTCGATTTGCTGTGCAATGCCGCGCTGGCTCTTAAGGACAAGGCGTCGTTGTCTTTCCGGGACTATGCCGCGAACTATCCCAACAACTACAGCGAGGGCAACGCCGTGCTGAATGTCTATGGGACCTTCACGCCGAACAGCAGCTATTTCTACGCTCCCGTGATGCAGGACGGCTCGGCGATCGACCTCTCGGCGAAGACGGGCGTGTGGTCGCTCACCAGCTCGCTTTCATACGGCAACAAGACGACGACGTTCGCCTCTGGTGCTAAAGTCACTGTCGAACTTGGCAACCGCGCCATAGCGAAGGGCGAAAAGGTGATTTCCTGGACGACCCAGCCAGAAGCGACATTCAAGAGCAAGACCTGGGAGCTGGAATCGCGCTCCGACGGCCTCTACGCAGTGTCGCGCAAGGGCGGCTTCATGATCATCGTCAAATAGCACGAGAGAAAAGGGCGGGCGAAAGGAGATTCGACAATGGTACAGGATAGAAGAGAGTTCCTCAAGTCTGCGGCATGGATGAGCGCAGTGGCGATGGCCGCTGGCTGTGCGAACAATCCTCTGAAACTTTTTGGCACGACTGGCGCGCCGATGCAGGGCTTTGCGCTCAAGCCGATGAAGAAGGTGCGCGTCGCGGTAATCGGCGTTGGGAGACGCGGCGTCTCGGCGCTTAGGCGCATCTCGATGATTCCGGGGACTGAAGTTTCCGCCATCGCCGACCTCTTCCAAGACCGCATTGACGGCGAGCTCAAGTGGCTGAAGGAGAGCGGGAAGCCGACGCCAAAATTCGCCAAGCAAGGTCCCGAGGAATACAAGCGCATCTGTGAGTCTGACGCGGTGGACGTAGTCTACAACGTGACGCCGTGGCACATGCACGAGCCGATTGCGGTATGTGCGATGGAGCATGGCAAGGTTGCGCTTAACGAGGTGCCCGGCACCCAGACGGTCGACGGATGCTGGAACCTCGTCGAGACGAGCGAGCGCACGAAGATGCCGTGCATGATGCTCGAGAACTGCTGCTACGGTGAGGAAGAGCTTTTAATGCTCAACATGGCCAAGCTCGGGCTCTTCGGCGAGATCACCCACGGCGAGGCCGCGTATATCCACGACCAGCGCGACCTCCAGTTCAAGTCGGACCGCTATCACACGATGGACGGCGAGCGCGACGCGGCAAAGGCCGGCAAGCCCGGCTGGACGCTTCACTTCTACGCAAAGCAGGGCGGCAACCAGTATCCGACTCACGGGCTTGGTCCTGTCGCGAAGTACATGGACATCAACCGTGGCGACAGCTTCGACTTCCTCGTGTCGATAGAGTCGAAGCAGGCGAGCTATCGCCATTACGCGCGGGAGCTTTTCGACGATTGGCGCAGGGATTTTGGTGTCAAGATTGGCGACATGAGCCAGACTCTAATCCGCACCAAGCTCGGTCGCAGCATCCTGCTCCAGCTCGACGCCTGTACGCCGCGTCCATACTCGCGCATCAATCTCGTCTCCGGCACGCGTGGCATGGCGATGGGCTATCCCGAGTTCCGCGTCGCGCTTGAGGACAAGCCAGGAGACGGCAAGGCGCACAAGTTCATGGACGAGGCCGCGACGGCGGAATTGCGCAAGAAGTACGCCCACCCGATATGGAAGGCGGCTGGCGAGGTGGCGAAGAAGGTCGGCGGACATGGTGGTATGGACTTCATCATGGATCTTCGTTGGAGCTACTGCCTTCAGAACGGAATCCCCTTGGACACCGACGTGTACGACCTCGCGGCGTGGAGTTCGATGGTGGAACTCACGCGGCAGTCGGTTGAGTCCGGCTCAAAGCCGGTGGAATGTCCCGACTTCACGCGTGGCGCGTGGAAGGGCGGCAAGGGCTTCACCATCGACGAAATAGACCTTTCCAAACTGCCCGGGAACTTCGGCGGCGTCAAGCACGACGACAACTCCGACGCGAACGCGCGGCAGGAAGGATTTATCTGATGATTGCAGAATTTGAAATCAGGAGTTATATATGATGCACAAATCGAATATTGTCGTAACGGCTATTGCCGCTGCGTTTGGCATTGCAATGTCCCCGCTCGCCGTGCATGCGGCGCTGCCAGATGGGTATACCAAGCTGGAATACATCGAGTCTTCCGGCACGCAGTACATCAACACCGGCATTGTGCCCAAGACCACGACGCGCGTTGTGGTTGACTTCAGCCTGACCACGACGGCTGGCGGGCAGTGGAACGGCTGGGGGTCGACCGGCAGCAAAGAGTCCTTCTTCTTCGGCGCTGCCAAAGCTGGCACTTTCCATATCTCGCTGTCAGGCGACTGGACAAATACCGACACCGGCATCGCCATTGACACTTCCCGCCATGCCGTTGATATGTCGATGTCCGCGCTGAAATTTGACGGAGAGGAATTCGTCAATGCGAGTTCTTCTCCGTTCTCTAATGCCGCCTCAGGCAATACGTTGTATCTTTTTGCGATGCACCAGGGGTGGTCTCCTGGAATTGGCTCATACTCCAGCATGCGGCTCTACTCCTGCCAGATCTACGATGGCGAGACGCTTGTGCGCGACTTTGTGCCAGTCGTGCAAGATTCCGACGGCGCGGCCGGGCTCTACGACACTGTGTCCGAGACGTTTTTCGCGAATGGCGGCACCGGCTCCTTTGTCGCCGGTGATCCTGTCGATCTGCCCGACGACGCGCTCGTCATTGCCGGTTCGCCCGGCAATGTCGGTTCGCCGTCTCCCGCGTACGGCAATCTTACCGGGCTTTCGGCCGGAGCCACATTCACCGTTTCCTGCGGCGCGACGGTGGTGACGAACGGAAGCGATGAGTGCATCTGCCAGGGGTGGAAACTGTGCGATGCGGACAACAATGTCCTTACCAACGGATTGGAGACGTCCTTCACTTACGAGCATCCCGATCCGGCCAAGGGCCGCAAGCTCGTATGGAAGTGGAAAACGCGTCCGGTTGGTGCTGACGCGACCGATCTCCTCCCGACGCTTCGGCTGACGTTCGACGGACAGAGTCTCGCCAACACCGGCTCCGGGTCGCTGACAATGGCCGGGGGAACCACGACCTTCGTCGAATCGGGGCAGGGCTATGCCCTCGACACCACCGCCTGCGCTCCCCACGGCTCTATTTCCAGCGTCTTCGCCGCGAACCGCGACTCCGCCATCGCCGCCGTCGCGAAGCTTGGAACCAAATCGACCGGCATCCTCTTCCACTTTAGAAACGGCAATACCTCCATCATGCTCCGGCGCGGTGAGTCCGCCAACCAGGTCGTCCTCACCGAGAACAACTCCTCTTCGCCCCTCATCACCGTCAACGGCATCGAGAGCGGCGACACCGAATACCACCTCTACGTCGTGAACATTCTCAGCGACCGCGTCGATCTCTATGTCGACGGAGTTCTTGCCGGGACGACCGCCACGACGCCAAGAGCGTCCAATCTCGTCAACTGGCAGTTTGGCGGCCGACATGGCGGCGTCATCTCCGGCGAGGCGTTATGCGGTGGACCGATTGACGACATCCGTGTCTATGCAAGCGCGCTCAGCACCGATCAGATGAAGGCCCTTGCCGACAGTCTTGGCCTCAGGCTGTCGCTGCTCTCCATCCTGCCGATTCCTGTCCAATTCGTCGCGACGCCTGCGGCGCTCGCCGCCGGCGTCGAGCCGTCCGTGACCATCTCGAACCGCGTCGATGGCATCGAGCTTGTCCAAGATACGCACTACACCGTCGCCTACTCGAACAACACCGCGATCGGCACGGCCTACGCGACCATCACCGGTATCGGAGACTACGACGGCCAATCGGAGGTCGTTAGCTTTATCATCAACTGCGAATTCGACCCGTCGAGCTTCGACCACGCGATGTTGATCTCTCCGGGTGTCGGGCGGATCTCGTCGCCGCTCACGAACTTCCCGATTCTCGTGCGTCTCTCGACCACGCGCCAGCCGTGGTTCAACCCCGCCGACTGCGCCGCGAACGGTGCGGATCTGCGCTTCACGCTTGCTGACGGCACGCTGCTCGCCCACGAAATCGACACCTGGAATGCCGCTGGCGAATCGGCCGTCTGGGTGAACGTCCCGGAGCTCACCGCCTCGACCGTCGTCACTGCCTACTGGGGCGCGAAGAACGCCGCCTTTCTGCCCCTCGTAAATCCCGCCGACACATGGCCCGACTTCATTGCCGTCTATCACCTCGGCGAGGGCGACGCGACCGCCCGCGACTCCTCCGCGAACGGCTACGACGCTGTGAACGCGGCCGCCGTGTCTCTTGGGACCAACGCCAAAATCGGCGGTTGCGCGAGCATTGCCGGAATCTATGCGACAAGCGTCACGAGTTTCATAGACCCATCTGCCGCAAAGCCGCTTACCAGCATTTCCCGCGTCACCGTCTCCGGCTGGATCGCGGTGGACAAAATGACTGGCACCAAGGACGGCTCCAGCATGTTTCTCGTGAATAAATACACGGGATGGGGTGACAACAAGGGGGGCTGGGTCTGCAGGTATCTGCAGGGATACCCCTGTTGGGGATTGATCATCAACAATTATGGCGGCTCGACCTTCATCAACTGGAATTCCGATGTGTCTGCCACCCAAGGAAACTGGTTGTATATGACATGCACGATTGATGGCTCTAAGGCCACCAAGTATCTCAACGGGGCGACGTTCGAGGATCACTTCAGCGGCGCGGGCGGGTCGGCGCAATACGGGGGAAATCCGGCGACATTGCCACATGGCATCTCGCCTGATTCCGGGACGTTTAAATTCGGCGCCTCGAACGTCGAGGGACGGATGGACGAGTTGCGTGTCCGCGACGGAGTGGCTTCCGCCGAGTGGATCGCCGCCGACTACGCGCAGCAGTTCGTGGACGACTTCTTGTCATACGTCGAGGTTGCCGACGAGACATTCACCGTCTTGCCTATCCCCGACCAGACTGTTTCGTCCATCGAGGAACTCCTCGCCGGCGTCACGCCGTCTGTGACCGTCTCGAACATCACGGATGGGGTAGAACTCGTTCCAGACACCGAATACACCGTGACCTACACTGGAAACAAGTCCATCGGCGTCGCCTATGCGGTAGTTGCCGGACGCGGCGAATACGCCGCCTACACGAACAACGCCCAGTTTGTCATTGGCGGCATCGACACCTACTACATCGTCGGCGGCGCCAGTTCCGATCCGAACAATCATTCTTCCATCTCGGGCGAAAGTTCGTCAATCGGCTGGTCCACGACGAAGGGCGGCTCCAAATCCGTAGATGGTATCACTGTCAACAACGCCTTATACTCAGTTTGGACGGATCGCAGCATCCGCACGCCGAACAAGACCTACGCAACGCCATCGACGTCGGCTATCGTCGTCGAGCCGTCGTGCGAATGGACGCTCGGCGACACGATGAAGAACCACACGCTCACGCTCAGCAACCTCGTCATCCGCTCTGGCGGCAGGTTGACCGTCGATCCTTTGGATGATGGCAACGCGACCTACAGAAACACCTACGCCGGCAACTGGACGATGGATGAGGGCTCTACCGCAGGCATTTTCGCGTCGAAGGAGAGCAATGGCTCGGCCAGGGCGTTCACCCTCTCGGCGACCGTCACGGGGCGCGGCGCAATCCACATGCCGGCGACGGCCACAGGCATGGCGGCCGACGGCGCCCTCGCGAACAGGATCACCGGAGACATCAGCGGCTTCACCGGCGACATCGGGACGTGGAACGGCTACAACGCCGTCTCGCTCGAACTCGTGAACGCCGCCTCGCTCCCCGGCGACCCTGCGCCAGAGGAAATCGCCTATGTCGTTGTCACGAACTCTGCGACACTGAAGGTGGACAACGACTGGGTTTCCCCGACGAACCGTATCTGGATCTTCGGCGACGCGGGAACGCCCACGATTGAAGTCCCGTCGGGCGTTACGCTCGAGGTCGCCGGCGATCTCGTCGGCTCCGTTGGCTTTGTCAAGAAGGGCGCTGGCACGCTCGTCCTGCGCGGCGCTTCGCCCGACTTCTCGGGCGAGATTACGATTTCGGCCGGAACGGTGCGGCTCGCCGGCAAGGCGGCATTGCTCAGCACGTCGGCGAGCGTGACCTTTGCCGAGGTCGGCGGCACATACGAGGTCGCGGCACTTTTCGTCTCGCCAGTTCCAGTGCAGGTGGTTGGTTCCCTTGACGCCCTTGCAGCCGGAATCAGACCGACGATGGTCGTCTCGAACCTCGAGGCAGGCGTGGAGCTCACGCTTGACACCGACTACACCGTTGTCTACTCGAACAACACCGCCTCCGGCATCGCCACTGTCACGGTCATTGGCGCGGGCACCTATGAGGGCATGGAGAAAAGCGTTGACTTCGTCATCCACGCGGTCAAGGAGATCGGCGCGAGCTACGACCTGTCCGACGACGAGGACTGGACGGGCTTCGAGTCCTTCACGGTCGACTCTGGCGTCGTCATCGACCTCAAGGGCCACAACCTGACGATCTCCGGCCTCAACGGCTCTGGCACAATCACCGACTCCGTTGGCGGCGGCGAACTCCACTACGCCGTCCCCGCCGCCTTCGCGAGCGGCTACGAGGCGACGATTACCGACGTTTCGCTCACGGGCAAGCTCACACTGGTAAAGGAAGGCCCCGGCAAGCTCACGGCGATCAAGTCGCAGACCTTCACCGGCGGCACCGTGATCGACGCCGGACTCCTCGTTTACGGCGGCAGCAACGCCGGCATTGACCAGACACACCCGTTTGGCCAGCGTTCCGGCACGCAGCAGGGACCGGTTACGATAAATGCCGGCGGCGTCCTCGATCCCCGCGGGTCTGGCGGCTGGGGATATCACGACCTTATCCTCAATGGTGGCACCGTCTCCAATACCGCTTCCGCTCGCATTGCGTTGAACTACGGCATCTTCAACCCGCATCTCACCGTTGCGGCCGATTCGACATTCGTGACATTGTATGACTACGGGTGGGCCATCGGCGCACTTGGCGGCCACACGATTTCCATCGACATCGCCATCAACAAGTCGCTCTTCATCCAGAGCACCGCATCGTCGGAGGCGTCATCGGGGCGGCTGAAAGTCTTGAACGGCGGCTGGCTACGCACGATCTCCAATTGCGCGGGGAACTTCTCGACCATAGACTTGGACTGCAACGCCGCGCTCTACCTCGATGGCACGCCGAGCAATTTCCATGACTACACGCCGCGCTACGAGGGCAATTCGAGGGCGGGAAGCTCCGCGTTGGGACTTTACGGAACCTTCACGCCGGTGAACGAATACTTCTTCGCCCCCACGATGCAGGACGGCTCCGCCATCGACCTTTCGGCCCAGACCGGCGCGTGGAATTCCAAGAGCTCCTCCAGCGGCACTCCCTCGACCCATTTCGCGGAAGGCGCGTCCGTTGCCATCCTCCTCGGTGGGCGGACGCCGGCCATCGGCGAGAAGATCGTCACGTGGACGGCGGCAACGAAGCCCGCGGACTCCGTCTCGCTTACGAACGCCACCTACGTCCTCCGCGCCGAGGATGACGGCCTCTATGTCGATTCGCTCCGCACCTTCGCGGCGAACGACCTCCCCGACATCGGCGAGGCCAAGCTCGCCTCCGACCTCGCGGCAGCCATCGAGTCGTCGCTCGTGATGACCGACATCGTGACGGGCGAGACGCTCGCCCTCGGCACGGACTACACGTATTCGTTCTCGGTCAGCGGCAACCGCTGCACGGTGACGGTCACGGGTCTTGGCGGTCACGACGGCGCTACGGTCGTGCGCACGTTCGACATCGGGCGCATCTCCCTCCGCCAGTCGGCCTTCGGCTACTCGATGGAGATACGGCCGACGGACGGAAAGCTGACGACGACACTCACCAACTTCCCCGTGCTCGTGCGCCTCTCGGCGGACATCCCGCGCTTCTCCTACGGGAAATGCAAGGCCGACGAGCTCCGCTTCGCCCTCCCCGACGGGACGCTCCTCTCGCACGAGATCGACTGGTGGAACGAGAACGGCGAATCGACCGTCTGGGTCAACGTCCCCGAACTCACGTCCAACACCGTCTTCACCGCCTACTGGGGAGTTGCAGCCGGACGCGAGGCGCTAAGGACCGCCGACGAAACCTGGCCCGAATACGTCGGCGTCTGGCACTTCTCGGAGGCAGACGGAATCGCACACGACTCGTCGGTGAACGGCTACGACTCCATCGACAATGGCGGCGGGACGCTTTCGAACCTTAACGCCAAGGTCGGCCTCGCCCGCAATGCGAACATGACCCCCATGATTACCTCGGTCACGAAGCTTGACAGCACCTCTGCAGTTAAGCCGATGACCACGATGAGCAAGTTCTCCGTCTCCGGCTGGATGTATTCGAATGTGGACGTCGCCACGGCTAGCAAGAAATACCCCCAGCAGATTCGCAACAAGGACGGCTGGAATGAAAGTACCGGCTGGTACACGGGCATCGAGGGGACGTCGGACAAGTTCTGCGGCAACGGCTCCGGCGCCACGAGGGAGATCATCACGCTCCCGGTCTCCATCTACACCAACTGGGTGTACATCACCACCATCTTCAACGACACGTCGTGCAGCGTGTACGCGAACGGTGCCTTCGTGACGAACACCCCGATCAACACGGTCAAGGCGAGCACCACCTACCCGCTGCGCTTTGCGACGGACTTCAACGGCATCATGGACGAATATCGCATCCACAACCGCGTTGACAACGCGGCCTTCATCGCCGCAGACTACGCGACGCAGACCGACCCCGACTTCCTCACCTTCTGCGAGATACAAAGCCACGGCGGCTTCTTCCTGATCGTAAGATAGCGAAATGTCAATGCACAGTCGCCTTGTTCCAGCGTTGCTGTTCGCCGCGCTTTTCGCGTTTGCCTTCGCTCCGCTTGCGGCCAATGCGCCTTTGGCAGTGAAAGACGCCTTGCGATACTATTCCACGTTCCAGACGTCGCGTTCGTCCGAGAACTCTGCGCTGCTTGTTTGGTCCGTCCTTTTGCAGAGTCAAAAGGGTCAGCCGCTTTGCGCACCGAGCGTTCTTCCTCGACAAGAGCTCTAACCCTTTGTCTTGGATGGGATTGCGCCGTGACGACGAAGTGATGATAGTGGCAGACACAAGAAGGTGAATGTGATAGAATGTCTCTAAACTTGTAAAGGGGGTATGATGTGATAACTTTGCAGAACTTCAGTTTTTCCTGTATGGTCAATTACCGTAACTTCCTGATCGCGGCTGTTTTTTCTGCGGCATTTTCGGCGTCTGGCGCACCTGGTGCGGATTACCGCATTGTCGCCGCAGACCAGTCGACGAGTTCGCTTGTGATGGTGTCGGGCGCTCCTGACGCACAGGCGGAGATCCTGTGGCGCTGGGACTCGCGCAAGGATTCGAAGATACTGCCGACCTACCGCAATTCTTTTCGAAACATAGACGAATGCAAGCCGTCCGCCGACGGTAGTGAGATACTCGCCAACGCCTCCTGCGGAGGTGTCGCCGCCGTGGATGTCGCCACGGCGAGCGTGAAGTGGTACGCATACCTGCCAAAGTGGAACGCAGGTCCCCATTCGCTCTGCGTACTTCCTGACGGAAAGGTCGCGGTCGCGAATTCGACCGGCGTCGACGCACTTCAGATAATCGACGTCTCCGCCGCGCCGCTCGACCCCGCCCGCCAGAAGGTCGTGAAGGCGATGTCGCTCCCGGGGGCGCACGGCGTCGTGTGGGACGCGCAGCGCGGTTCGCTCTTTGCGCTCGGCTACACGAATCTCTACGAACTCGCATATTCGTCCGCCGACATGTCTGTCTCAGTCAAGCGCAGCTGGGACTATTCCGCGAAGCTCTGCGACCAGTACGGACACGACCTTGTTGCAGACGGCTCCGGCGGCTACTTCCTGACGAACCACACCGCCGTCTGGCATCTCGACCCCGACCCCGATGCGGATCGCTGGACAAAAGTGCGTGACATGGCAAACGTCAAGAGCTTTTCGCGCGACGCCAAGAAGGGCGACCTTATTACGATCGCAAAGGAAAAATGGTGGACGGACGAGTTGAAGATCATAGAACCGGACGGAACCACCAGGGTCGTCGGACCTTTCCCCGGCGCACGCTTCTACAAGGCCCGCTGGATGTGAGACACTCACCTTTCGCGCCGTGCGGTGACCGATTGCCGCGCAATTGACGCGGACGCACGGCTCTTTTCGCCATTGGCGGATAAATGACATAATCGTTGCAGGATTGCGTATGGCAGAAATTTGACGGAGGAAAGCGGAATATGGTAAAATCATAATCAACTGTTCGGCAAAAGCGTACAACCGAAGAAAGGATATGCCATGATAACTTTGCAAAACACCATGTTTTCCAGGGGGGGGGGGTAATTATCGAAACCTCCTGATTGCCGCGCTGTCCGCGGTTGCATTCGCGCCGCTAGCGGCCAGCGCCGCCGCGCCTGAAACAGTATGGACAGTCGATGATTCAAGCGACACGCTTGTGATTACCGAGCAGCCCGCGAGCGGCACGGCTTGGGTGTTCTCGCTTACTTCAAGTGGCGTCTTTGGCAAGACGACCAAGGGGGCTTCGACAGCGCTTAACTTTCGCACGATTCCCTTGCCCGAAGGTTATGGAATCGAGACCATAGGGGCTTCCTTTATGAGCAGCGATACATCGATAAAGTCGGTCTATTTCCCGTCAACGGTCACGAACATAGCCAACTATGCTTTCAAGAGTTGCACGGCTCTCGCTACCTGCGAGTTCCCATCGGGAACGCCGATCGAACGAATTGGCGACGAGGCTTTCTGGGAAGACCAAAACTTGTCCGCAGCCGTTGATTCTCTCTGCCCTCCGACGGTCAAATACATTGGAAGCGCGCCTTTCCGCAAGTGCGGCAAGGTTACAGGAAAATTATCGCTGCCGGCGCTGGCCTCTTTTTCAACTTTACAGGGCGGCACCGGACAGCAGTTTTACAAGTGTGGATTGCGTGATGCGGAGATAACAAGCCCGTTCTTGACGGCCGTTGGCGGCTTCTTCCCCAACTGCACGTCGATAACCAACATAACGGTATCGTGCGAGAATCTAACCTCAATCAGCAAGGACTTTGCGATTAACGACTCGGCGCTCAAGACTGTTTCAATCGACTGCCCCAAGCTGACGACTATCGGGCAGGATGCTTTTAAGAACACTGGTCTCAAGACGCTTACACTGTCGGCGCCTTTGCTCAACGGCAATGTCAACGGCACTGCCTTTTCATCGACGAGTCTGAAGGAGGTCACAATCCTCCATGGGCCTTTCAATCAAAGCGGGACAGACTATACGACAACCGTCATGGATCGCATTCTTACCGGCGTGACGGCTGTTGATTCGGCGACCGACGCGGCGAAAAACTGCACGGTTTATGTTCCGGCGGCAAACAGACGGGCGTGGGCTGGATACGCCGACGCGCTCGCTGGATATGAAAGCGCACATGCGCCGAAAAACACCTTTGGAGTTTACAAGGCCGGTTCGCGCAAGGCATACATGGTTGCGCTCGGTGGAGTCCCCGGATTGCAGATAATCGTCCGGTAGTTGTCGCGGCGCTTTTCGCAGACGCCGCGTTCCTCACCTACGGCGAGGTACAGGGCGGCGGCGGATTCTTCCTGATCGTCAGGTAGTTCAGTTGGGGACGGCTCCGCAAGACCATGCTTGACCGCGCCGTTTATTTGTGAGATAATAGGCGCATTGTGGAAAAGGTTGCTACAGACATATACACGTTCTCCCGGCTGCGCGAAGACGGCTTCACATACGTTGACAAGACGGAAGCCCTCTATGCCATGGCCTCCGGAGAAGCCGGTGCGCAGTTCTTCATCGCCCGTCCGCGCAGGTTCGGAAAGTCGCTCGCCGTCTCCACCCTGAAGTCGCTTTTTGAGGGGCTACGTGAGCTGTTCAAGGGACTTGCGATCGAGTCGAAGTGGGACTGGTCGAAGAAGTGGCCTGTCCTGCACCTCGACATGGGCAGCATGCAGGCGCGAAGTGTTGACGAGTTCCGCGAGATTTTGTCCGACCAGCTCTCCGACCGCGCAAGAGAGCTTGGCGTGGATGGATTGTCAGGGTCGTCCCCCGCCATCCTGTTCAAGCGGCTCATCGACGCACTTGCCGCTAAGTCTCCCGACGGGCGCATGGTCCTCTTGATTGACGAATACGACAAGCCGCTTCTCGGACATCTGATGAAGCCGGACGTCACGGAATTTCGCGACGAGCTGAAGGCGTTCTACTCCCTCATCAAGACGCTCGAGTCGAAGCAGCGCTTCACGTTCATCACCGGCGTCTCGAAGTTTTCCAAGGTGTCGATCTTTTCCGATCTCAACAACCTGAAGGACTGGACGATGCTCCCTCAGGCCGCCACGCTTTTCGGCTACACGCACGACGAGGTTCTGCAGTATTTCCCAGGGCGTATCCACGAGCTTGCCGAGACCAACGGGTTGACGGACGAAGGGGCGTTTGCGAAAATCGTCGAGTGGTACGATGGGTACAAGTTCGAGGAAAACGCCAAGCCCGTCATCAACCCGGTGTCACTGGGATGCTGCTTTGAGGCAGGGAAGTTCAACGACTACTGGTCGGCGACGGCGGTCCCTACGTTTCTGATAAACATCTTGAAGGAGCATCCTCTCGACTTCTCGACCATCGACATCGGCGAGGACGTGCTGAACGCATACGAGCCCGACAACCCGAAAATTGTCACGCTCCTCTACCAGACCGGCTACCTCACCATCAAGGGATTCCGGCAGATGGGGGGGATCCGCAAATACAGCCTCGGCTTCCCGAATTTTGAAGTCCAGAACTCCTTTGTGACCAAGCTCGCGCCGGCGTATGCCGGATTGGAGCCGATGCGCGCGGAATCCGCGCAGATTGCGGCGGCGGAAGCTCTTTACGAGCATGACGTGCCGAAGTTCATGAAGGCCCTGAAGGTGTTTTTCGCCAATATACCATACAGCCTCACCGACCGGCAGAACGAGCAGATGTGGCAGACGATTGTGTATGTTGTGCTGAAGGCGATAGGCGTTGGAGTCTGTTGCGAGGTTCAGACGAACGACGGGCGCATCGACATGGAGATCGATGTCCCCGGCTACATATACATCGTGGAGTTCAAGCTCGACCGCCCGGCCGCCGAGGCGATGGAGCAGATCAAGGGCAAGGACTACGCGGGCAAGTATGCGCTCTCGAAGAAGCACATCACACTGATCGGCATTTCCTTCTCCGCCGAAAAGCGCACCATAGTCGAGGAGCTCGTGGAGGAGATTTAAATAACTTTGCAGAACTTTTCCTGTATTGGCAATTACCATGTCTTCCTGATCGACATGCTTTCCGCGCTTCCGTTCTCGCAACTTGCCGCGCAATATGAAACAACGCTTTCTCGCATTCCTTATCGTATTCGCGTCTTGCATGAACTGTGCAATCGCAGAGGATATCGTCGTCTCGAATGGCGGAGGATTTTTCCTCGCGTCCGGTCGCGGCGGCCATTTTGAGCCAAAGCTGTTTGACGCAAGCTGGTGGCCCTGCCGCGTCTTTGGCGGATGGGACGACGAAAATGCCGGCGATGACGGACCTTGGACGCGCACCTTTCTGATTGTCGGCAAGGACGATGCGCCGGTTGTGCGTGGAAAAGTGACGTATGATTTTCGCCGCGATGCGACGAACGACGAGACTGTAGCGCAATTCGTCTGGGATTTCACTGCGGCGAAAGACTTCGAGGGCAAGTGCTTTTGCCTGTCGTGGACGCTTCCCTGCGAACAGTACGCAGGCCACACCACGGCGGGGTATGTCGTCTTGGGCGACAAGAGAGTAGGACTGCCGCATAACTGCGGCGTTACGCGTCTGGGCGATGCAACCTGCGACACGCTGGAGGTCGCCGCCCCGGATTGCACGCCGGTTTGCATGAAGCTCGGTAAGCCGACGTGGTGCATGGTGCAGGACGACCGTCATTGGAGCAATCCTGTCTTCTTGCTTCGCCTGATGATCGGGGATGGAAAGCTTTGCGCCGGCGAAAAGCGGACAATCTCGATGGCGATGCGCGGTGTCACGGCCTTGTTCCGCGACACGCAATACATTGTGCGGGCAGACGACACGTGGGTGCCTGTCAAGGATACGACGGACGTCAAGGCCGGCACCGCTCTCGACTTCTCCGCCGCCGGTTGGATCGACGCGCCTGCCGGGAAGTACGGCCGCGTCGTGCGCAAAGGCGACCATTTCGAGTTCGCCGGCAGACCTGGCGTCAAGCAGCGCTTCTATGGCGTCAACCTCTGTTTCTCCGCCAACTACATGAGCGCGGCCGATGCCGAGGATCTGTGCACGCGCCTCGCGCGTCTTGGCTACAATGCGCTGCGCATACACCATTATGAACGCGATCTATGCGATCCGAAGGACGGCACGACGATCCGCCCCGAGAAGATGTCCGAACTCGACAACCTCCTGAACGCGTGCATCCGACATGGCATCTACCTGACTACGGACCTTTTTGTTTCGCGGAACATCCCCTGGCGTTCCTGCGGCATCGACCGGGATGGCTGCGTTCCGATGAAAGACTTCAAGGAGCTTGTGCTTTTCCACGATGGCGCCTTCGGGAACTACCTCGATTTTTCGCGTCAGCTCCTCACGCACGTCAATCCGGCGACAGGGCGCCGCTGGGCCGACGAGCCGGCCTTCGCGTTCCTCGCGCTTGTCAACGAGGGCAATCTGGGCAACTACGGCTACGGCTTCATGAAGAACCTGCCGGAGGCGAAGGCGGCGTGGGAGAAGTGGCTCGCCGACCACAAGGCGAAAGAGCCCGAGACGTATGCCAAAATCACTGACAAGGTGCCGGAAAACGGCTGGGAGAACTCGCCGCAGAATTGCGCCTGTTCGCTCTTCTTCGCCGACGTCGAAACAGACTTTGCCCGGCGAATGACCGCTTTCGTCCGCGATGAAATCGAGTCGCAGGTGCTGCTGACCGATCTCTCCTGCTGGAAGAACCCAATCCACTACCAGCTTGTCCGCACGCATTACGATTATGTGGATGACCATTTCTACGTCGATCACCCCCAATTCCTTGAAAAGAGCTGGCAGCTGCCCAGCAAGTGCCCGAACACCAATCCCGTCTGCGGCCCGAACGCCGGTTTCGAGGCGGTTGCCGCGCACCGTCTCATCGACCGTCCGTTCACGCTTACAGAGTTCAACTACTCGGGCCCCGGCCAGTTCCGTGGCGTCGGCGGCATGATGCTGGGCGCACAGGCCGCGCTTCAGGAATACGACGGCATCTGGCGCTTCGCCTGGAGCCACAATGCCGAGGGGCTTCTCAAGCCGCAGCCGATCCACTACTTCGACGTTGCCAGGGATCCGCTACAGAGGGCGACCGAGCGCGCCGTCACGATGCTCTACCTGCGCGGGGACATGAAGCCACTCGCCAAGAGACATTCGGTCGTCTTGCCGGAGAAGGCGCTCCGCCACGACTTCGGCCGCGGTCCCCATTTGAATATCGCGGACATGTGGTTCGGCTGGCACGCCCGCATCGGCACTCTCGTCGCCGACGCGCTTCCGGCGGATGCGGACTCCGGAGGGCTTTTCCCTGAAATATTTTCGCGCACGGCAGACGACTACCAACGCTTGGCCGATGGCACGCTTCCAGGCGACGGGCAGGTGATCATCGACCGCGAGAGGCGACTCTTCGGCGTGGACACGCCGCGCACAGCCGGTTTCTTCGCGGAATGTGGCGAGCGTATGGTCGGCCCGCTGACGGTGAAGCTCGACGGAAAATCGCCTGCCGCAGTATGGGTGAGTGCGCTCGACGATTCGCCGATCGCAAGTTCCGGGCGTCTTCTGCTTACGCATGTCGCCGACGTGCAGGACGAGGGCACAGTCTATGCGGACGATTCGAAGAAGGTGCTGCTCAAGTGGGGACGGCTGCCGCACCTCATGCGTCGGAGCGTGGTGGAAGTGACGCTCGCGTTTGCTGACGGGAAGCCATGCAAGGTATATGCTCTCGCTGCGGACGGTACGCGTCGTGGCGAAGTGCCGACCGTTCAGAAGGGCGGGAAGGTTTCATTTGCGGCGAACACCGCCCGCGACCCCACCGAGGCGACTTGCTATTATGAAATTGTTCGCTGACCCTTTGCACATTTGTGTTGAAACTACAATGGAGGCAAGTGGAATTGGTTGTGCAGCAGTTCTTTCGGCGGCAGATTTCGTCCGCACCGTAATCGCACGGTAGCTGTGAGTCAAACCTGTTTTGTCGTTTTCTGCATCTTGGTGCGGTAGTCGCGCATTGTCATGCCGATGATCCGCTTGAAGGCCGACTTCATATAGTTGGCGTTTCGGAAGCCTGATGCCGCGGTTATGTCCTTGATCGATCTGTTCGTCGTCGCGAGCAGATGCTTCGCCTTTTGGATCCTTGCGGCGATGACGGCGTCCATGACTGTCCCGCCGGAGAATTCGCGGAAGCGGAGCGACAGCAGACTCTGCGACACGCCGAGATCGCGCGCAACATCGCGCATCGATATTCCCTTCGCGGCGTTCTTCGCGATGTACCGCATCGCGCGCTTCAGCAGGTCAGACGCGGGGGATGTGGCCGTAGCGGACTCGCGGACGAACACTGGAAGCGGGCGGCACATGACGGTCAGGGGCTTTTGCAGGTGTGTCGCGGGTTTTTCGAAAAGCACGGCGAGCGCCGCCGCCGATTCGTACCCCTGCCGCTCGTAGTCGAACGGTATGCTCGAAAGGGGCGGAACCGTCGCGTCGCAGACGAGACTGTCGTTGTCCACTCCGAGAACCGCCACGTCGTGGGGCACTTTGAGCCTTTCAGAGCGGCACGCCTCAAGCGCCTGCATCGCCGGATAGTCCCATGCCGCAAACACGGCGGCCGGCTTCTGGAGGGCGACGAGCCATTCTGCGAGCGCGAGCAGCGACGCCCCCGCATCGGCCGCACCCTGGAAAACCGAAAGCCTGCGCCCATAGCGGTTGAGTTCCGTACGGAAGCCGTATTCCCTGCCGGTGGACCATTCTTCGCCGGAATGCGCCGCCGGTATGTAGCCGAACGATCTGAAGTTGCCGAGCGAGCGGAAGTACCGCGCCGCGATGCGGCCCGTCTCGATGTTGTCGTTGCGGATAAACGCGATGGCGGACTTCCGCGACAGGAGGACTTGGCTTCGGATGCCGACAACTGCGAGAGGCACGTCAGATTCTGCAAGCGCGTGTTCCGCCTCTGGAGACCCCGCGTGGTTGACTATGATTCCGTCGACATGCGCCGATCGTGCCCCTCTCACAAGCGCGGGTGTGAAATCCACCGGGTTCGCGACGAGTCGCGGCGTCCATTGCGGTCTGCTGCGCAGATAGCGCAAAACGCCGGAAAGCTGGTCGCGCCCGGCTATTGACGAAATGTCGAAGGACACCAGAATGTTCCGTGGAATCGCCGCATGCTGTCTTCTCATGGCGGATATGTTATCATACCTCCGTCTGCGGCGCAAGCGGCGAGGCCGGCAAGGCCAGGGACTTTTTGCCGTTGGCAGATAGATGATATAAGTTTTGCCGGATAACAGACTGCTTGCTGTTGACATGTGGCAAGACGGAATGATAATATTCCCGATGACATTTGGCAGTCCATGCCTTTTGCCGAAAACGGAAGGAGCTTTCGATGGGAAAAATGACAGTTGCACTGGCGTCGTTCGCCGTTCTCGCGGCGTCGTTCGCGGGCGAGTTGAATGAAGTGCGCAGCGGCGGCCAGCTCGTGGGTCTGTCGCTCTTCGACGGCAAGGTGCTCGTCAACGGGAACATCTCCGGCAGCGCGAAATACGTTCTCGAGAACTGTCCGGTGGAGGACGGGATAAAGTACGAGACCCGCGCAGGCGCGAACTCGGCGCTCGTCAAGTGGATTTTCCCGAAAGCGATAGAGCTGCGCGTGCAGATCGACTTCTCTTACGGCTTCCCGAAGGGCTCGAAGGTGCGGCTGTACAGCCCGACGGACGGCATAATCGGCGCCGAGGTCGACGCGCCGGACGGCAAGTGGTATTTCTTGACCGAGATGTCCACGCCTTATTCGCGCCCGAGTTTCTTCGCGGACGGTGAGATCCGCACGTGGACCGGCAACTGCAGCGAACTCGTCGGCAGCGCTCCCGTTGGCTATTCGCACGAGTGCTTCTATGGCGTTGATGGCGACGACATACAGCTCAAGACGGCGTTTTCGCGGAAGTCTCCCGAGGACGCAAAGAGATTGCTCGCCGCCGAGCAGCCGGGCTTCCTGTCGAGGAAGCGCGACGTCATCTGGCAGTTCGACGAGTCGAAGCTCCCCGAACGCGAGCCAATGAAGGGCAATGCGAACGCGCCTTCGCTGAAGTACATCCAGCGCACGCTGAAAAAGCTCGAGGAGTCGACTGCCGAAAAGCCCGCGAAGGTGCGCGTCCTTTTCTACGGGCAGTCCATCGTCTGGCAGTTCTGGAGCCGTCTTTTGATGCGCGACCTGATGGCCCGCTATCCGACTGCGGAATTCACGTGGAAGAACCTCGCCATCGGCGGCTTCGAGGCCGACAAGCTGCGCGACCAGTTCAAGCGCGACGTCGGCGGTTTCTATCCCGATCTTCTTTTCTTCCACGACTACGGCGATGTCCGGCTTTACACGGAGATGGTGAAGTGGGCGCGCGAGAACACCGCCGCCGAGATCGTCCTCTGGACGAGCCACCTCGCAAGTTACGACAAGGAGCCCGCCGAGCTTCTTGAGAAGCGCGACGCCCGCTCGCTTGGCATACTTGAGGCGGCGGAGAAGTACCACTGCCACATCATCGACCTCAACGACAAGTGGTGCCGCAATCTCGTCGGGAAGGGGCTCAAGAAGGGCTTCTATCTCGCCGACGGCATCCATCTCAACGGCGCAGGGCAGATGCAGTACAAGGACTACATCGAGGAGGAGTTGATTCGCATCCCCGGCTCCTGCGGCGACGAGGCGGCGACTGGCTGCGAGAGGTTCTTCCCTGTCGGCGACGGGAAGTGCGTAAAGACGGGCTCTGACGGCACTCTTACGTTCTCGTTCGACGGCAACAGGGTTGTGGCAGTTTCCGACGGCACGGCGGACGCCGGGCTCGACGCCGAGGTCCTCCTCGACGGCAAGCCCCTTGCGGGTATGCCCGAGCTCTGGGCCGCTACGCGCCCGACGCCGCTCATCATGTGGTTCCCCGGCCTTCAGGACTTCTCCCTCGGCCCTGCTGCGCCGGTGGAGGAGGATTGGACGCTTGAGATACTGCCCCCGAGAGGCGGCGATTCGACGACAAACGTCTTCCACGCGATTGGCGAGATACCGCGCTCGTGCCAGCTCGTGCCGGCGCGTTTCAAGGTGACAGGTTCCGTCACTGGCGAGGACGGCGAGGGCATTACGTCCGATCCGTTTGTCTCGAAGTCCGGCCGACTTTCGATACCCGTCCGCGCATGGGCTCTCTGGCCGCATTGGAAGGGCAACCGTCCAGCGCCGGGGGCAAAGACGTTCTGGTCCGTCCATCCTATGTTCACCGACCGCCTGAAGCCGATGGAAGCGGGCGAGGAGAAGTTGCTCGTCCAGGGTTGCTCGAAAGGACGGCACGAACTGACTATAAAACTGCCGAAGGGCGCGAAGAGCGGAATAGCCGGCTTCAAGGTGTGGACGCCGGCAAAGCAGTGATTTCTCGGCACAAATACATAAGGAGGAGTGGTCATGACGGCGTGCCTTGCTTTTGCGGCGGTTCTCGCAGCGTCGTCGCCGACCGCTGACATCGGGTCGTTGGACGAGCTCGACATCGAGCTTGACGTCGGCGAGAAGGCCAAGGCGGAATACGAAAAGCGCAAGGCGACGCCGCCCAAGGTGATGGGGTCGTGGAACTTCGACGACATGGTGCCGGGAAAGAAGGGCCATCCGCGCGGATGGTGGTCTGGCATCTGGGGCGACCGCAAGGTAAACTACGGCAGCACGGTCGGCGCGGACGGCAAGGGCCGCGCGTTTCTCATGGACGTGCGGAGCATCGCCGGCGGCGAACTGCAGGTGTTTTCGCCGGGATGGAACCTCAAGAAGGGCTACTGGTACAAGATCACATTCAAGGCGAGGGGTTTCGACCACCCTTCCGGCGTGACCATGACGGTCCGTGAGATTGCGGGCTCCTGGCGGACGCCGTGTGGGGGTACGTGGGTGCGGCTGACAGACGAGTGGAAGGAGTATTCTTTCGGCGGCAGGAGTTCGTGCAGCATGGACAGGGGACAGTTCGGCATCATGATCGGGCAGGGCTCCGCCGGCATATTCGCGATAGACGACGTGAAGGTAGAGGAGTATCTCGAAAATCCCTTCCCGTCGCCGAAACCTCCTCCGCCGCAACCAGTTGTCGAAGGGAACCTCATCCCGCGCGGCTCGTTCGAGAGCGGGACAGATCCCTTCTGGTGCTATGATCCGTCGAACTTCGACCCGGACGAGGTTCTCTGCGAGCCTTCGCTCACCCGCGCCGACGCGGGACATACCGGGACTCACAGCATGCGCTTCGCCGGACGGAAGAAGCCAGACGGAAAATTCTCCTGCCACGGCAACATCGAGTCGCTGGAGATTCCCGTAGCCCAGGGACGGAAGTACACCTTTGCGCTGTGGGCGAAGTCCGAAGATCCGGGGGCGAGCGTCACGATAGGGGGAAAGTCCAGCCAGAAGTCGTTCGAGATAAGGAGCACAACGGTTCCCCTCGTCCCCGGAAGCGGCTGGCAGCTCGTCTCGCTGACGACAAAGCCGATGCCGAAGGGCGTGCGGACCGTCCGCCTGTCGATAACGCCGCACTGCGGCGCAAAGGGAGTTCTCGTCGATTCCGCGTTTTTCGGGACGTCAGAATCGAGACGCCGCGATTTCGAGCCTGCAAAGCCGTTCGAGCTCGACATCAGCTTCCGCAGGGGGACGCCGGGCATCGACCCGCACATCGTCGAATGGGGAGAGAAGCTTCCGCTGACTGTCGGCGCGTGGCCTGTCGACGGAACGGGGAAGGGACGCACGGTCGGAGCGACGCTGAAGGTGACGGGATTCCCGGACAAAAAAGGGGCCGAGCTGCATCTCGACCTCGTAGCAGGGGAAGAAAAGTCGATAGACTTCGATCCCGGGCTGAACGGCATCCTGCGCGTAGAGCTCGTGCCGGACGACGCGAACGACGCGCAAAAACTCGAAACGATCATGGGGAGGCTCCCGAAGCCGCGCGCGACAGGCGCGAAGGGGCGTTTCGGCATCCATGCGCGCATCTCCCCGCAGATACTTGCGCACGCGAGGGCGGTAGGGCTCACGTGGGAGCGCATACACGACTGTTCGCAGATCACGAAGATGGGCTATGCCAATCCGAAGAGAGGCGAATACCGCTGGGCGGACGCCGAGGTCGACGCGCTGCGTTCGTACGGGTTCAGCATCCTCGGCATGCCGGACTACCCGCCGAAGTGGTTCTACACCGAGAAATGGATCGAGGACGAAAATGCGAAGAAGGCTGCGGAGAAGAAAGAGAACGCCATAAAGCTGCCCGATTCCGGCGAGATGAATCTCGATTCCGACGAGGACGAGATACTTGCGGACATTGACAAGCGGCGCAGGGATGTCGACAAGAAGGCCCGCAGCTACAAAGTCGTTCTCTGCGACATCGAGGCGTTCAGGACATACTGCCGGGAGCTCGCCGCCCACTTCAAGGGCAGGATTGACCACTTCGAGATCTGGAACGAGCCCTACTGGGATACGTTTTTCAAGGGCGAAAAGTGGCAGTTCATGGACGTGTTCCACGCCGGCGCGAAGGGGATCCGCGAGGGAAATCCCGACGCCAAGGTGCTCGGCTACTGCAACGAGTTCAACAACGCAGGGCAGTACGCCGCGGCCGCGAGGAAGCGTCCGATAGAGGAGAAGGTCGACTATAATTCGATGCACTACTACTACATGGGCGTTCCGGGAACGGGCGAGTTCGGCGCCGAGAAGATCGTCGCGTCGTACAAGAAGGAGTTCAAGGAGCACGCGGGTTCGGAGCTCTGGAACACGGAAGGCAACATCTTCGGCGGATCGAGCTTCTATTCGTGGCGCTACGACCGCGACGGATGCGAGTCGCACACGGCCTTCGGCGTGCGCGGCTGGTGCGACTCCTTCTTCGACGGCATCGACCGCGTGTTCATCTTCGGCATGTTCAACACGGACGGCAGCCGCAACGGAGGGCTTCTCAACACGATCGACTACGACCGTTCGCTGACAGGCTGGGGCGCCGCGACGGCGACTACCGCATACTTTATCGACGCGATGACGCCGCACCGCGAGGTCAAAGCGCCGAAAGGCGCGAAGCTCCGGGTGTTTTCGGACGGCTCGCGCGCGAGCGCCGTCATCTTCGACGACTGCCTTGAGATGGGCCGGCCCGTCTTCGACGCTACGAAACTTCCGTCCGGTTGGATTGCGACGGATGCGATGGGCAACGATCTGAGGAAGGAGCCGGGCGGGAAACGCGCACTGTCGCCTGTGCCGTTCTTTGTATCTGCCGAGGGTGTCGAGCCCGCGGCGCTCGGCGAGGCGATCGCGGCGGCTGTCTTGCCTCCGGCGGCGGACGTGGGGAAGGTGGAATGACATGGGTTTTCTGAAGACTGCGTTTTTTACGTTCGCGGCGCTCGTCGCGGCATCGGCTCTTACCGCGCCTATGCAGGGCGCTGCACGCCCGCTCGAGCCAGTCTCGCCTGTCGGCGGCGAAGTCGTTCCGCTTCTCCCCGACGTCCAGAAGACCGTGCTTGCGATCCCGTCGCTTGACGAACGCATCGCCTACTTCAAGGCGAACAAGGACGACAAAGACCTGCACTGCGGAACCTTGCACCGCTCGTCACGCCCGCTCGTGTTTCGCTTCCGCGATCCCGGCAACAAGAAGGGCCCGTCGTGGAACGGCCCGTGGAAGGTCTTTATCGGCAAGAAGAGCGACCTTTCCGATGCCCGCGTGTTTGTCGTGTGGCAGGACCCGAGCCCGGGGCCGAACGACGGCGACGCTTTCGACCCCAAGGCCGTCCACGAGTATCGCATAGAGGTCGAGGGCGCAAACCTCGAAGTCGGCGCGAGATACTACTGGAAGATTTCCTGTCGCCGCAGGTGCTCCATGCAGTGCTGCCCAAGCCATGGCTGCGAGCGCTCGAAGGACATCGCCGAAACGCCGGTGTCGGAGTTCAGGACCGAGGATATGGCGCCGCGGTGGATCAAGCTTGACGGGCCGAAGATCTTCAACGTTCGCGACTTCGGCGGCCGCGTGGGGCTCGGCGGCAGGAGGGTTCGGCAGGGTATGGTCTATCGCGGCTGCACGCTCAACGGCGACAGCCAGACCGGCGACATCCCCGGCAAGATACGCCTAATGCCCGATGACATCGTCTACATGACGGACGTCCTTGGCATCAAGACCGATCTCGACTTGCGGACGACAGGCGAAACAGGTGGGCTCGTCGTCTCGCCGCTCGGAAAGGACGTCAATTACATCCACCGTTCGTCGCAGAGCTACAAGTGGCTCTTTACCGACAAGGACGGCGGCAAGGCGATGGCTGACAATTTCCGCGTGTTCTGCGACAAGGCCAACTACCCGATATACTTCCATTGCAGCGGTGGCGCCGATCGCACCGGCTCCCTTGCATGGGTTCTCAACGCCGTCCTCGGCGTGAGCCGCCACGAGACGGAGACTGACTGGGAGGTGACTTTCTACCCCGACATGCCAGACGCCAATCCCGGCGACTGGCGCGGCGAGCATCATTTCGACGAGGGCTTTGGAAAGTACGGCGATGCCGACACGCCCTGGAACGAGCGCATAGTCTTGTACTTGAAGTCCCTTGGCATAACCGAGAAGGAAATCGAGACCGTCCGTGCAATCCTGCTCGAACCGGCCACGACACCGTAAAGTTCTGCTAATCCTGTAAATCCTGTTTAATGAAAAAGCATTGGAGGTTGATATGACTAAGAACATTGGCGTCTGCGCCGCAACGGCGCTTTTCGCGACCGCTCTATGCGCGGCCGAGGTGGTGGTCAAGCCGGGCGACGACATCGGCGCGGCGCTTGCGAAACTGCGTGAGGGGCGCAAGCCGGGCGAGCGCTGCGAGCTTGTGCTTGCCGACGGCGTGCATCGCGTGATGAAGACGATTAAGCTTGGCAAGGATGACGGCGGCATCGTCATCCGCTCGAAGAACCCCGGCAAGGCGACTGTCGCCGGCGGGTGGGTGTTCAAGGGCTCCGACATGAAGCCAGCCGCCTCGTCGTGGGTCGGCTCGCTTTTCTCCGAGACCGATCTCGAGCGCCGCATCCAGAAGAAGGTGCGCGGCAAGTGTCTCGCGATCGACATTCCGGAAGACATCTACACGAACCGCTTTGCCGGCCTTTCTCGGCTTTTCCACGGCGGGATTCAGAAGCGGCTTCCGATTCTGACCGTCGACGGCGAGTACCAGCCGATTTCGCACTGGCCGAACGGACGCGAGCGCTGGTGGCTGACAAAGGAGGCTCTCTGCGGCACAGTCGAACGCGAGGTGGTGATATACGAAAAACCACGCAAGGTGCAGAACCCGTATTTCAAGGTCGAGCGCGCGAAGGGGTGGGATCTCGCCGATTCCGAGGCGTTTCTGTTCGGGTGTCTCTCGGGATGGGGATACGAGGCCGGCTCGGCCGGAGTGTTCGCGTCTACGAACGGCGCGGATGTCGTCGAGGTAAACCGCCTTTCGCCGCAGAGCGTCAACACCTATACGCGGTTCGTCTTCTTCAATCTTCTCGAAGAGATCGACGAGCCCGGCGAATGGGCGTTCGACGCGAAGACAAAAAAGCTCGTCCTTTATCCGGACGCGGGCTTCACGGACGGTTCCACATGCGCCGTCGGCACCTTCGATAGTCCGTTCATTTCGCTGAAGGGAGCGTCAGATGTGCGGATTGAAGGAATCGTCTTTACGGCGAAGTGCGGCGAGCACTGCATCGTCATTGAAAACGGCAGCGGCAATGTCGTCGCGGGATGCCGCTTCTCCGGCGTCCGCCAGGGCGTGAGTGTCTCCGGTCTGCGCAACAAGGTCGTGTCGTGCGACTTCGAGAATCTTCTCGACAACGGCGTGACGCTTGCCGGCGGCGAGGTGAAGTCGATGACACGCGGCGGGAATGTCGTAGAGAACTGCCTCTTCAGCGAGTTCGGCATCCTGAGCGGCGGCTATGCCGACGCCGTCATCGTGAACGGCTGCGGCAACACCGTGCGCCACTGCGAAATGCACGGGGCGATCGGCCACGCGATGGACATCCGCGGCCCAGAGAATCTTGTCGAGTACTGCCGCATATACGATGTGTGCCGCGACCACGACGACTCGGGTGCGCTGTACGCGAACGGTGTCTGGTCGTACGGGACGGTGATCCGCTACAACGACATCGGCACGTCTGTCGGACTTTCAAGCGGAATCTATCTCGATGACTTCTGCTGCGGCACCACGGTCTACGGCAACATCCTGCGCAACGTCGGACACTTCGGCGTATTCATCAGCGGCGGCCGCGACATCACAGTTGAAAACAACATCTTCACCGGCTGCTGGGGCGGTATCCGCCTCGACAACCGCGGACTTTTCTGGGACGCGTGGAAGGATCGCGAGAAGTTCTGGAATGATGTGAGCAGACACTTCGGCCTCGCGGAAGGCACGGCCTTCGCCAAGGCGCATCCGCGCCTTGCGGACTGGATGAACAAGGACGGCACGAACATGATCACAGGGCCGGTCGACAACGAATACAGGAACAATCTCTACCTCGACATTCCGGGGTATTCGACATCGTTCCTCGTCTGCCTCGGCCGCGACATCCCTGACAGCCGCATCACTGCGGAAGGCAACATGTATGTGCGCACGAAAGGGCTCGCGCCAGGCGCGAACGATTTCGCGACGGGCGATTCGTCCAAGATCCCCGACAACAAGCATACCGGGAAGTCGTACTACGTCCGTTCGCTCGACAGGAACGTGAAAGTCCTCGACGGAACGGCGCAGGAACCGGTGGATCTCGGCTTCGTCCGCGTTGCGAAACCATCGTTCGACGTGTCCGACTACTACTGGGAGCAGCAGGGCTGGGTGGACGAGGACAAGCTCCGCGCCAAGCGCGAGAAGGGCTACGAGCAGACGCCGTTCGACGTCGGCGACTACTCGCTCGCCGCGGGCGCGAGGCTCTTGAAGGAGATGCCGAATTTCAAGCCGATACCGTTCGCCGAAATCGGGCTTTACAAGGACGAGTACCGTACGACCCTCCCCTGAATATGCATAGTGTGGTGCGTTGATTTGCGTAAGCCATTATGCGATAATTTCAGACATGAAAACTAGAAGAACCGTCGTTTCTACTTTGAAGTCTGGTCTTGTGCTGCCCTTGTTGTTCGCAGGGATTGCGGCTTTGTGCGGTTGTGCGGTCTGTCCGCGAGGCGGCTACACGATGGAGCATACTGCCATTGACGTTGCAGACCCGGTGGTGACGGCCAACTGGTGGGTGGAGAACCTCGGCTTCGAAATCACAAGCCAGCGCGACGACGTGACGCACACGACTTTCATCGTCGACCGCACAGGCTGCATTGCTCTTGAACTCTACCGTGCGAAGGACGCGCCGGAAGCGCCGGACTACCACGCGATGCGGCCCCTGCAACTGCACTTTGGCTTCCTGTCCGACGATGTTGATGCTGACATTGAAAGGTTGACGGCAGCGGGTGCAACGCTTGTCGTCCACGAGAAATCTCCTGGTTTCGATGGCGCGATGATGAAAGATCCGTCGGGGATTTCAATCCAGTTCGTCAAGCGAGGAAAGCCCGTGTTGAAGGGATGCCGTAAATGATTGTGCGCAAGGTCTTCCTTCTGTTTGCGTCAGTCTTTGCGTCGGCTGCGCTTTTTGCCGCCGGACGCTCTGACTACCTTGACCTTATCGAAGCGGCGGTCGATGCCTACACGCCCGAGCGCCGCGCCGCCTACATCGAGCGCGTTGAGCGCGACGGCATAACGGAACATGGCTTCGCCCGCCTAACGTCGAACATCGGCATTCTCGTCGCTAACGGACGCAGAGGCGAACTGCGCGGCGAATTCGTCCACATGATGGATATCTGCGCTCGCGAGCAGCCAATCGCCGAGAAGCGCAACGGCGCTATGCGCGACGGGCACCATGGAGTTGGATCTGAGTTTGCCGTAAAGGAACTCGTCTTTGCCATAGACGAGGCGGTGAGAAGCGGACTTTTCCCCAAGGAAAAGACCGATGCCTGGCGTTCGGCATTCACTCCAATGATTGCGCATGAAATCTATTCCAAGAAGCCGAGACCTGGCTACGAGAAAGCGAACAACTGGACTATATTCGGTGCGGCGAGCGAACAGGCCCGCCTCGCCTTTGGAATTGGCGGCGATCCCGGCTGGGTCGAAAGATATGTCGCCGACCAGTTGCGGTTCTTCGATGCGAACGGCATGTTCCGCGATCCCGGCTGCCCGATGATGTACGACTTCGTGACGCGCCTCCAGTATGCCGTCATACTTTCTCTTGGCTATGCGGGGCCGTCTCGCGAGCGGCTTGAAGCGATTATGGCCGTCTCCGCCGAGCCGACAATCTGGATGCAGTCTGTAACTGGCGAGATGCCTTTCGGAGGCAGGAGCAACCAGTTCCTCCACAACGAGACCGTCTATGCTGCGCTCTGCGAGTGGTACGCATCGCGCTATGCGAAGCGCGGCAAAGTGGAGCTGGCGAGTCGCTTCCGCGCGGCAGCGGATCGCGCCGTCCAGTCTGTCAGGCGCGATCTTGCGGATCGACCCGTCCACCACGTCAAGAACCGCTATCCATCCGACTCCCGCTATGGCTGCGAAGAATACGCCTACTTCGACAAGTACATGATAACGATGGGATCGTGGGCGTATCTTGCGTTCCGCTTTGCCGACGAATCCATCCCCGTATCCGCAGCAGTCGAGCCGGACTCCGTCTTTGTCACAGGTCCAGACTTCCACCGTGTGATGATGAACGCTGACGGCTGGACGCTTGAGTTTGACCTTGATGGACAGATAGGATACGACGCGACAGGGCTTGGTCGCATCCAGAAGCGCGGCGCACCCACCACGCTCGCGCTTGCTGTTCCATTCCCCGTCGAGCCTCACTATCGTCTTGATGTCACTAACGCCTGTCCGCTCGCCATAGGGCCGAGAGGCGTGGCACGGCTTGAGGTCGAGAGAGCCGTGCCAGGTGAAGCCGTGCTACGCTATCCAGGCGGCACTTGGCGCACGAAGGTTGCTGATGATGGCATCGACATGGTTGTGGAGCAGCCAGGTGAAATCGCGTTTGCGCTTCCCGCCTTTGAGTTCGACGGCGAGACACACCCCCGCATCGACTGTGGTGGCAAAGTCCTCACTGTTTCGTATCGTGGTTGGACTTGTCGCTACGAAACGGACGGCGCGCTGGCCGACACCGGTGAAATCTTCGGCAACCGCAACGGCCACTATCGGCTTTTCGAGGCGCGGGCAAAAGACCGCCTCCGCGTCCATGTTACGATCGCCAAGGATGGATTTCTCGTGATGGACTCGAACATGAACAGGTTCGATCCCAACCCGTCGAAGTTTGCCTCGCCGTCGTTCCAGAAGGAATGTGGCTTCAATGCCGTCGCCATCCAGCCTGGAATGCCGCTTGCAGTAACGGCGCTTTTCGACGGCTATGACAGGCGCGTGTTCCCGGAGGGAAGCGAGGCGAGAGCCTGGGTTATCGAGGCACGGAAGAACTTTGCGGCGAAGTTCCGCGAGGCGAAGGCGGCGGGTGTGAAAGTCCTCGCTACGACCGACATAATCGTTCTTCCGCACAGGATGAAGGAACTATATCACGACGAGATTTGCAGCAGGAACGGGCGCATAGACTTCATGAAGCCAAAGACGCAGGAAATCTACCGCGCGTTGATTGCCGAGTTCTTCGAGACATTTCCGGAACTTGACGGCATTGTGGTAAGGACAGGCGAGACATACACATTCAACATTCCGCATCACGGCGGCAACGGTCCTTGCGACTATCGTGGCGCCTTTGCGGCATCAAAGGACGTCCATGTGGCGCTGATGAACCTGTTGCGCGACGAGGTGTGCGTAAAGAGGGGGAAGACATGCATCTACCGCACCTGGGACTTCGGCTTCTTTCATACGAGGCCAGATTACTATCTCGACGTCACGCGCCGCGTCGCGCCGCATGAAAGACTCCTGCTCTCGGTAAAGCACTGCGCTGGTGACTTCTTTCGTGGCGTGGATTTCAACAGGACGCTTGGGCTGGGTCACCATCGCCAGATTGTAGAGGTGCAGTGCCAGCGCGAATACGAGGGGAAGGGCGCTATGCCATCGTATGTCGCCGAGGCAGTGATCGACGGATTTGAGGAACACAAAGGGAACCCGCGCGGTTTGCGTGAACTTGCGAAGAATCCTCTCTTCGCGGGCGTGTGGACGTGGAGTCGTGGCGGCGGCTGGAAAGGCCCGTATGTCAAGAATGAACTTTGGTGCGAGCTCAATGCCCGTGTAATGGCGGCATGGGCGAACGATCCGACGCGGACGGAGAAGGAATGCTTCGTGGAGGCGGCGGAGACGCTTGGTGTTTGCCCAGAATCTATCGAGGCGTTCCACCAGCTTGCGCTTTTGACGCCAAAGGCGTTTTTGCGAGGCAAGTCGGCGACTAATCCAGATGCTCGCAAGGGGCTTTTTGTCGTCAACATGCGCGATGAGTATCTTTGCGGACTTGATAGCCTCCAGCGCGATGACTGGTTTCGCAGTCGTATCCGCGATGGTTTGATGGATGGAATACTTGCAGACAGGCGCGAGGCAGTCGCTGTCTGGGAGGAAATTGCACGGCTTGCCGCCAAAGTGAAGTGCCGCGACAAGGCCACCGAAGACTATATTTTGACTTCCTCTCTATATGGTCTTCGTCTCTTTCGGATGATTGAGGCGGGGTGGGATGTCATGGCAACGGGGCTGAAGGGCGATATGTCTGGACGCAAATATGACGCGCGTCGGCTAAAGTCTGCGATTGAGCGATATGACGTGGCAAAGGCAGACTATCTCAACCTCCCAGACGAGCGGCCAGACTGCGCGACTCTATTTACCGACGATTATGTACGCATTACGGTAAAAGACGGGGTCGTGGAAATCACCTCCATTCCCGGCCTTGGCGAGTCAGTGGACAGGTACAGGAAGGTGCTGATGTTAAAATGAGAATCGCGGGAGAAGGGCTTGACCCTTTTAGATTTTTTTGAACACAAGTCCTCTTGCATGCATTCATTCTTTTAGGAGATGGAGGTCGCGGCGCTCCTTTCCGCCGACCCCTACCATGGTAGGGGTTGGCATCCGTCCGCGAAAGATGTATAATCTTGTGAAATGGACTTATTAGGACACTTGCCAGTCGAAATAGAATTTTGTAAACTATACACAATATGAAAAGACAGATTCTTCTTGTCGCATTTGCGGGAACCGCGGCCTTTGCCTTCGCAGACACCGATCTGGAGAAGGAGTTCGTCGAGGCCATCAAGTCTGGTCGGCCCCTTGCCGCCGAGGCCGCGTTCAAGCGGCTTTCCGAGGAACGTCGAGACATTGCTCCGATACGCTACTTCCAGGCGGCGGAGATAGCGCGGCAGATGGGCCGCGAGACGCTGCGCCGGGACCGGCTCGCGCACTACCTGCGCACGGAGAAGACGTGGAACGCATCGGTGGAGGAGGCGGCCTGGTATCTCTGCCTCAACGGCGGCGCGGC
>Ga0256405_10002542_pt1 | contig 41421 bp, 30 predicted proteins | sample RumenRJG_02DNA_FD_189096 | JGI IMG/M metagenome (GOLD analysis project Ga0256405, IMG submission 189096) | Bovine rumen microbial communities from Lethbridge, Alberta, Canada - RJG_02 | ecosystem: Host-associated > Mammals > Digestive system > Stomach > Rumen | place: Canada: Alberta... | reverse complement strand
TATATCAATGGTATAGAGATCAGCTATGTTCCTGATCAAGTGCCGCTGATAGTACTCGTTGACGGTTTCTGGTCCCAACGATTCTATGTTCATCGCCTTTCGTGCAATGAAGTGTTCTATACGTCCTTTAATCTGCGGGGGGCAACCTGTGTCATTAGGACAATACCACACCGACTCTCCCTCATAGCGCACAAGCCGTGTGCCGCATTCCGGACAGTGTTTGATGAACTGTACTTGCTGGCAGACAATAGGTCTTTCGTCAATATTGACACCCACTATTTTGGGGATGATTTCCCCACCCTTCTCCACATACACCATATCACCTATATGAAGGTCGAAGCTCCGTATGAAATCCTCATTGTTGAGTGTGGCTCGTTTCACAGTAGTACCTGCCAGTTGTACGGGTTCCATGTTGGCAACAGGTGTCACAGCACCCGTTCGCCCCACTTGGAAAGTCACGTCAAGCAGTCGGGTACATTCTCTTTCTGCTTTGAATTTATAGGCAATGGCCCAGCGTGGACTCTTTGCTGTATAACCTAATGAACGCTGTTGCTTTATCGAGTTGACTTTCAACACGATACCATCGGTTGCAACAGGTAGATTCTTTCGTTCCACATCCCAATAATTGATAAATTCCAGAATCTCTTCAATAGTCTTTACCTTGCGCATTCCTTCAGAGATTTTGAAACCCCATTTACGGGCTTCTTCAAGATTCTCGAAGTGGCCCTCAGCAGGCAGGCTGTCGCCTAAGAGATAGTAGAGATATGCATCCAGTCCACGTTGAGCAACCACATGCGGGTCAAGACTTTTCAGTGTACCACTGGCTGCATTGCGAGGATTGGCGAAAAGGGGTTCCTCAGCAGCTTCACGTTCTGCATTCAACCTTTCAAAACTGCTCCAAGGCATCAGTATTTCTCCGCGAATCTCGAACTCTTTGGGATATCCAGTACCAGGCAACACCAACGGAATGGTACATATAGTCTTTACGTTTTGCGTCACGTCATCACCACGAACACCGTCGCCACGTGTTACGGCCTGAGTCAGCCGTCCGTCAATATAGGTCAGCGAGATGCTCAGTCCGTCGTACTTCATCTCGCAGCACACCTCGAAGTCTTCGCCTGCAAGTCCTTTCTTGACGCTCTCGTACCATTCTCGCACATCCTTTTCGCTATACGTATTTGCCAGCGAAAGCATAGGATATCTATGAGCGACCTGCTGAAATCCCGTCTGCAAGTCGCTTCCTACTCGCTGTGTAGGCGAGTTTGGATCGGCCATCTCTGGGTGACGAGCCTCAAGTTCCTGTAGCTCGTGCATCATCATGTCAAAGTCCTGATCGCTGATAGACGGCTGGTTCAGTACATAATAGCGGTGATTATGTTCGTGCAGTTCTTGTCGTAACTGTACTATTCTTTGTTTCTCATCCATTGTGCTTCTGTATTTCTGTCGGCAAAATTACAAAAATATCCTGAGATGCGGACAAAACATTGCAATTATTTGCTGATTAAAAAAAAAATCGATACTTTTGCATTCTCATACAGAAAAATCATGCGAATAGATATCATTACCGTACTCCCCGAGATGCTTGAAGGCTTTGTCAACGAGTCAATTCTGGCGCGCGCTCAAAAAAAAGGATTAGCAGAGATACACCTTCACAACCTTCGTGACTATACTCTTGACAAATGGCGACGTGTAGACGATTACCCATACGGGGGGGCAGCAGGTATGGTGATGCAATGCGAGCCTATAGACCGCTGTATCTCGGCACTTAAGTCCGAGCGTACTTACGACGAGGTGATCTTCACTTCACCTGATGGTGAGCGCTTTGACCAGCATATGGCTAACGAGTTGTCGATGATGGGTAACCTGATTATTCTTGCCGGACATTATAAGGGAATAGACCAACGTGTGCGTGACCACCTTATAACACGTGAGATTTCTATTGGTGACTTCGTACTTACTGGCGGTGAACTCGTTGCAGCTATGATAGCCGATGCAGTGGTTCGTGTGGTGCCAGGTGTCATTGGCGACGAGCAGAGTGCGCTATCCGACTGTTTTCAAGACGATATTCTTGCTGCTCCCATCTATACCCGTCCTGCCGATTATAAGGGATGGAAAGTTCCCGAAGTGCTTCTCAGTGGCAATGAGGCCAAGATTCGCAACTGGGAGTTGGAGCAAGCGATGGAGCGTACCCGTCGCCTGCGTCCAGATCTCCTTCAGAAGTGATATCTGTTTCTATATCAGTTGCATACCCATTTCCTTGCACTTCTGGCGCATATCGTCGGGCCAGATAGATGCTTGAATCTCGCCGATATGGCCTTTGTGGAGCAACACCATGCAGAGTCGGCTCTGACCGATACCACCACCTATGCTCAGCGGCAACTTGTCGTTCAATAGTTGTTGATGGAAATATAGCTTTTCGCGTTCCTGTTTTCCCTCAATCTCCAACTGGCGTAACAGGCTCTCCTTGTCTACGCGGATACCCATTGATGACAGTTCAAACGATCGTCCCAGTACGGGATACCATATCAGTATGTCTCCGTTCAGACCCTTTCTACCGTCTTCTGCCATCGAACTCCAATCGTCATAGTCTGGAGCGCGTCCGTCGTGCTTCTCACCATTAGCCAGTTTTCCACCGATGCCAATCAGGAACACGGCACCGTATTTCTCGCAGATGGCATCCTCGCGCTCCTTGGGTGTCTTATCAGGATACATCTCCAGCAGTTCCTCGGCATGAATAAAGTGAATTTCCTCAGGCAGGAAAGGCTTTATCTGGGGATAGCTCTCACATACGAGGTATTCGGTACGGCGAATGGCTGAATAGATGCGCTCCACAATGTTTTTCAGGAATGCCAGCGTACGATCCTCCTTACGGATGCTTGCTTCCCAGTCCCACTGATCCACATAGAGGGAATGCAGGTTATCCAGTTCCTCGTCGGCACGAATAGCATTCATATCGGTATAGATGCCGTAGCCTGGCTCTATTTCATACTCTGCCAGTGTCAGTCGCTTCCATTTTGCCAGTGAGTGAACCACCTCTGCACGGGCATCGCCTAAATCCTTGATAGGGAAAGTTACTGCACGTTCTACGCCATTCAGGTCATCATTGATTCCCAGTCCATGTAACACGAACAGGGGTGCAGTGACTCGACGCAGGCGCAATTCGGTTGAAAGGTTAGCCTGAAAAAACTCTTTAATCAGTTTAATACCCTGCTCCGTCTGTCGCATATCGAGCAAAGGAGTATAGTCGATGGGCTTGATAATTTGACTCATGTTTACAAAATTTTGGGTGCAAAGATAACAATTATAAAGTAAAATGCAAATAAAATCAGCAGAAATCTTTCAGAAAGACAGCATTTTTTGAGTTTACGTTTCTTTTTGCTTTGTTTTTCCTTTTGTCCCCCACCCTATTTTAATGTCTGTATCCTCGTAATTTCAAATGGTACACTTACGCATCATAAATGGCACACTTACGCATCATAAATGGCACACTTACGCATCATAAATAGCACACTTACGCATCGTAAATGGCATACTTACGTATTGCAAACGACCTGTTTAGCAAATGGGTGTTCAATACTTAAATTAAATAAGCGTAAAAAGCCTGAAATATATTTGGATATATCGTTTTTGTTTTGTATCTTTGCAAAAGCAAAAATATAACTATTTAAGACTATGGCAAACAAAAGATCCCTAAAGAAAGCGATCAATCAGCTTTGCGAAGAGCTGTTTTCTGAGGCAGTGGCAGCTTCACTGTATGGCAACGAATACCATAAGGAGAATGCTGATGCCTTGCTTGTAACCGTCATTAAGACGCAGCGTCACTACATTAGTCGTGTGTCGCACCCAGAGCCGGGTATCGGTACACAAAGCTATTATAAAGACCTACGCGAGAAATTTGCTGCACAAGCCAGCGAGATAGCAGACCAAATATCCAATTTGTAAATGTGGAAAGAATTTTGTAACTGGCTCTTGTTCAAGAAAATGGGATGGACGGCAGAGGTAACTGAAGCTCATCCCGACAAATACATCATCTGTCTGGCTCCGCATACCAGCAACTGGGACTTCCTGATTGGGCAACTCTACAACGGAGCAAAGGGGCTGGGCAGCAACTTCCTGATGAAGAAGGAATGGTTCTTCTGGCCTCTGGGACCTATCTTCAAAGCGATGGGAGGTATACCCGTGTACCGCCAGAAGCATACCAGTATGACCGATTCGATGGCTGAGACGGCTAAGAAGGCCAAGGTGTTCCACCTATGTATCACACCGGAAGGTACGCGCTCGCGTGCAGAAGAATGGAAAAAAGGGTTCTACTTCATTGCACTGAAAGCCAACATCCCAGTCATCCTCTATGGCTTAGACTATGAGAAAAAGCATATCCAGTGTACCAAAACCATTATTCCCACAGGCGACTTGGAAAAGGATATGCGCGAGATAAAACTCTATTTTAAAGATTTCAAAGGCAAGAAGCCCGAGCTATTCACTATAGGAAATGTATAGACTTTGCTTTCTTTGGCTGTGTATTCTCGGCTTCACTAATACCATGAACGCCCAGACCTCATGGGGGAAAATTGACCACGAAGGACAACCCTGGGTAAGAAACATTTCACGACCATACAAAATAGAAAGTGGTCTTGAGGGGCGGCACCTGTCGCTCTGGGCAAGCCACGGGCGTTATTATGACAACAACGAGGGGCGATGGAGATGGCAGAGACCACCACTCTTCGGCACCACCGAAGACCTGTTTACGCAAACCATCGTAGTCCCCTATTTGATTCCAATGCTTGAGTATGCAGGAGCCAACGTGTTTACACCGCGTGAACGTGACTGGCAGCGAAACGAGGTCATCGTAGACAACGACAATATGCCGTCGCTTGCAAACTACCGCGAGGAAAACTTACGTTATGTATGGCAAACTGCCCCCAGCCAAGGATTTGCCTTCCACCCAGGCACATATCAGGACAACGAGAATCCCTTTATGGCTGGCACCGCACGTATGGCAGAAACAACCCATAAAGGTACGAGGACGAGCACCATCACCTATCAGCCAAACATTCCGGAAGATGGGCGATATGCTGTCTACGTAAGCTATCAGACAGTGGAGAACAGCATCGATGATGCCCATTACACCGTGTACCATCAAGGGCAGAAGACAGAATTTACGGTGAACCAACAGATGGGTGGATTCACATGGGTCTATCTTGGAACCTTCGACTTCGACAAAGGATGCAGCGAGAGAAACAAAGTGGTTGTCTCAAATCTTAGTAAGAGCAAGGGCATTGTCACCAGCGATGCAGTGCGTTTCGGTGGAGGAATGGGAAACATAGAACGAGGCGGTGAGACCAGCGGGCTGCCCAGATGTCTGGAAGGTGCCAGATATTACGCTCAATGGGCCGGTATGCCCTATGAAATTTACAGTTGCAAGAACGGACAATATGACTATGGCGATGATCTTAACGTGCGCTCGTTGATGACCAATCTGCTTTGCGGAGGCTCTGCTTATGCCCCAGACTCTGTAGGTCGCCGCGTACCCATAGAACTTTCGCTTGCCATTCATAGCGATGCAGGATATACAGAAACAGGCGAAGGCATCTACGGCTCACTTTCCATCTGTACAACACATAACGGCGACAGCTGTCTGGCTGCAGGCATCAGCAGAGAAGCATCAAAAGAATTGGCTACAGACCTGTTGAACAACCTGGCAAGTGACCTTAGATACAGTTACGGAGAATGGACAAGAAGGCAAGTGAGAGACCGAAACTATTCTGAAACCCGCCTGCCTATAGTGCCAAGTGCCATTCTGGAAACCTTGTCGCATCAAAACTTCGGTGACATGCGATATGCACAAGACCCCAATTTCAAATTCACATTGGCACGCTCTATCTACAAGACCATATTGCGCTACATAACTGGCAAGCACAAGAAAAAAGCAGTTGTACAGCCATTGGCTCCCTGCCGCTTCCACATAGAGTTTACCGATAAGCCAAGTGAGGTAAACATCAGTTGGCAAGGGGTGATCGACGGACAGGAACCTACATCGGAACCTTCGGGCTACATCCTTTACATAGCCAAGGACGATACAGGATTTGACAACGGCACCGTGCTGAGAGGAGCATCGTGTAGAGTACAGTTGAAGCCCAACGTCCTCTATCGCTTCAAAGTTACTGCCATTAACGACGGAGGCGAAAGTTTCCCCACAGAAGTCCTTGCCGCACTTTATCATTCAAAGTCATCGAAAACAATAATGGTTGTCAACGGATTCAATCGCCTGTCATCACCTGCTATCAGTAAAGAAGGGCAAGGATTCGACCTAAACGAAGACATCGGCGTTTCATACGGAAGGACGGCAGGATGGCTGGGGCTGCAGCGATGCTTCGACATAAAAAGAATAGGCATCGAGAACTCTACAGGTTTGGGATATACAACAGAAGATTTCCGGGGTATGTTTATTGCAGGCAACGATTTCAATTATGTAGAAACACATGCAGAAGCCATCCGCACAGCCAATGAATACAATATTGTCAGCAGTTCGGCTCAGGCAATAGAACAAGGCGACATCAATTTAGAAAAATACTACATTGTCGACCTCGTGTTGGGACTGGAAAAGAACGACGGACACAGCCTTCTCCCCTACAAAAGCTTTCATCAGAGTATGCAGGAAAAACTTAGAGACTACACTGCTTGCGGAGGAAACTTGCTGGTTAGCGGAGCATACATTGGTTCTGACATGAAAAACGATGAAGAAAAGTCTTTCTTGTCAGATGTCCTGAAAGTAAGTTTCGAGGGAACCAACAACGATATCAGTGAAAACGTAAGGGGACTGGGTACGACATTCCAATTCTATCGCCAGCTGAACGAGACACATTATGCTGCCACGCAATGCGACATACTGATGCCTACCCACAGCAAAGCTTTCCCTACAATGATATACAACAATGAAACCTGCGCTGCAGTAGCCTATCCCGGAACCGACTATCGGGCATTTACAATGGGATTCCCGTTAGAATGCATCAACGACAAGATAAAACGAGAAGCTATTATGCGAGGAATACTAAACTTTTTACATACCAAATAATTATGAAAAAAATCCAAGCAAACGCATCTGGAACAAGAAGTATTGAAGTAAGCGAGCAACACCTTGCCACCATAGAGCAATACCAGCTGCTGCGTGACCTCATTGACTCTAATGGGTACATAGACGAAGGGGTACTTGAAAAGCTGAAACTTAACATCCGCTCCCTGCTGGAATCAGAAGCTGGACGAGACAAGCAGCTATTGGATCTCTGTCTGGATGTCATCTATCACCCGAATATGAAGGCTATCGGCTTGCAAAACTTAATAAAACTTTTCCTTGACTGGAAGAAGAACCAAACAGAAAATGGAGTATCGGCTGACTGATTTCTTACCGACTACAAAAAAAGAACTGGAATTACGAGGATGGGATACACTTGATGTGATCCTATTCTCAGGCGATGCGTATGTTGACCACCCTTCTTTCGGAGCAGCAGTCATAGGACGTATACTGGAAGCAGCAGGATACAAGGTCGCTATCGTGCCACAACCCGATTGGCACGGTGACTATCGGGACTTCAAGAAACTGGGGCGCCCACGCCTCTTCTTTGGAATATCACCAGGATGCATGGACTCGATGGTCAACAAATATACGGCAGCACGTAGGCTCCGTTCCGAGGATGCATACTCACCGGATGGTCGCCACGACATGCGTCCTGAATATCCTACCATCGTTTACACGAAGATTCTTAAACAGCTATTTCCGGATGTGCCTGTGATTCTTGGAGGCATAGAGGCATCATTACGACGTCTGACGCATTATGACTATTGGCAAGACAGAATTCGCCCAAGTATTCTACTTGACAGTGGTGCCGATGTGATTAGCTATGGAATGGGCGAAAAGACAACAATCGAAATTGCCAACCGTCTGTCTCAAGGCGAAAGTATTAAAGACTTGACCGAATTGCCCCAAATCGTCTACCTGTCAAAAGACATCAAGCCTACAGCTAACGACATCATACTTCATAGTCATGAGGAATGTATGCGCAACAAGAAATCACAAGCAGAAAACTTCAGACATATAGAAGAACAGTCGAACATGATGCATGCCAAGAGACTGATACAAGGCGTTGGCAACCAATACGTGGTTGTTAATCCACCCTACCCTCCTATGACTACAGCAGAATTGGACGCATCGTTTGATTTACCCTATACCCGACAGCCACATCCCAAGTATAAAGGCAAGAGAATACCCGCCTATGAGATGATAAAGCATAGTGTCAATATACATCGCGGATGCTTTGGAGGCTGTGCTTTCTGTACCATCTCTGCCCATCAGGGAAAGTTCATTGCTTGTCGCTCAAAGGAAAGCATTGTCAAAGAAGTGAAGCAAGTTGTTCAGATGCCAGACTTCAAGGGCTATCTCAGTGATCTTGGGGGACCAAGTGCCAATATGTACGGTATGCATGGACGCAATCTGAATGCCTGTGAAAAATGCAAACGACCCAGTTGTATTCATCCACAGATATGCCCAAACCTGAACACCAGTCATCAGAAGCTCTTGGATGTCTATCACGCTGTTGATGCAATAGAAGGTGTCAAGAAGAGCTTTATCGGTAGTGGTGTAAGATATGACCTCCTATTATATAAAGGAAAAGACGAGGAAGCCAATAGGTCAGCTGAAGTATATACACGAGAACTTATATGCAAGCATGTCAGCGGAAGATTGAAAGTGGCACCAGAGCACACAAGCGACAGAGTGCTTATGCTGATGCGAAAGCCTTCTTTCAGACAGTTTGAAGAATTCAAACGCATCTTCGACCGTATAAACCGAGAGGAAAACCTTCATCAGCAAATCATACCTTATTTTATAAGTAGCCACCCAGGATGCCATGAAGAAGATATGGCTCAACTGGCAGCTATCACACGTAAGCTTGGATTCCAACTAGAACAAGTACAAGACTTCACTCCTACTCCAATGACCGTTGCCACAGAGATGTGGTACACTGGATATGACCCATATACGCTGGAGCCCGTATTCTCTGCAAAGACACCACAGGAGAAACAAGCGCAGCGACAGTATTTTTTCTGGTATAAAGACACACAAAATGCAAATAATAGAACAAAGCCTCGTTCCGAAAAGCCCAAAGAAGAAAAGCGAGGACGGCATCGTCGTCACTCCTGACTTTATTGCCGTCATCGATGGTTCCACATCAAAAACCGAACGCCGATATAGCTTTTTCAATAGCAATGGTCGTTATGCCATGCAGATAATCAGCAATTTCATCCGTAAAATGCCAAAATGCATATCGTGTCACGAATTCTGTGTCGGTGTAACCAAGGAAATACGAAAACACTACAAGAAATCAGACATTCCAAGGTTGGCAGAACATCCAGAGGAAAGACTCACGGCAAGTGCTGTTGTCTTCAGCCGACTGAACAGAGAAATATGGATGATTGGCGACTGTCAATGCATGGTTGGCGGTGATTTCTATGATAACCCCAAACCCTATGAACAAGAATTGGCAGAACAAAGAGCAAAAATCATAAAAGAAGGCACGCTGCCAAAGGAGCAATACCTTATTAATGATACTGCACGCAAACAGATTATACCACATATGTTGGAAACCATGAAGCAACAGAACATCACTTATAGCGTCATTGACGGTTTCCATATCCCAGAGCAATACGTACGAATTATAACATTAGACTTCCAACCGTGGGAAATCATACTGGCCAGCGACGGTTACCCATACCTTTGCACTACACTTCAAGAATCAGAAGAAAAACTAACCTGGCAACAAGAGAACGACCCACTGAACATTGGGCAGTTTAAGGCCACAAAAGCCTTTGCCAAAGGTAATAATTCTTTTGATGACAGAGCCTATATTAGATTCAAAGTCTAAAAAAATCATTATTATTTGCTTTCGCATCAAGAAAATTTGCATAATTCATAAAAAAGGAGTACCTTTGCACTCGCAAACGGGGATCTTTCCCCAAAGCAAGGTCGGTTCCGTAGCTCAGCTGGATAGAGCAACAGCCTTCTAAGCTGTGGGTCTCGGGTTCGAATCCCGACGGAATCACATAATTACATAAAGCCCTTATTCTTTAAGGATAGGGCTTTTATAATAAAAAGGGTTGTAGATGAAACTTATCATCCTGACAAAGGCCACGTTTTTCGTGGAAGAAGACAAAATCCTGACCACTCTTTTCGAAGAAGGAATGGATAATCTGCACTTATATAAGCCAGGTTCTGAGCCTGTCTATTCTGAACGACTGCTTACACTGCTCTCTGAAGACTATTACAAAAAAATTACTGTTCACGACCACTTCTATCTGCGTGAAGAATTTGACTTAAAAGGTATTCATCTGAATACCGCCGACGCAGAGTTGCCCTATGGCTACAAGGGACATTTCAGTTGCACTTGCCATAGCATTAGCGAATTGCATGATGCGAAGAAAAAAGCCGACTATGTATTCTTGAAGACCATATTCGACAGTCAGAGCAATCCAAAAGACAAGCAGACGCTAACCGAAGAGGAATTGCGTGATGCAAGCAGAAAAGGTCTCATTGACAAACACGTCTACGCTATGGGAGGCATCACGCTGGAGAATATCAGGCAGATACGTGACTTAGGCTTTGGAGGCGTAGTGATATGCGGAAATCTTTGGAATCGCTTTAATATTCATCAGGAACAAGACTACAAAGAGCTCATATCGCACTTTCAGAAGTTGCATAAAGCAGTTAACTAAGATATATATTTATACGTACTACATAAAGCAATGACTACACAAGACTCTTACATGGTATTCTCGGGTACAGCAACGAGATATCTGGCTGACAAGATTTGCCAAAGCTTGGGATGCCCTTTGGGCAAATTGCAAATTACAAAGTTCTCTGATGGCGAATTTGCCGTGTCATACGAGCAATCAATTCGAGGACGTGACATTTTCTTAGTTCAAAGCACATTCCCAAACAGTGACAATCTAATGGAACTGTTGCTGATGATTGACGCTGCCAAGCGTGCGTCTGCCCGTACGATCAATGCCGTCATTCCTTATTTCGGATGGGCCCGTCAGGATCGTAAAGACAAACCACGCGTCAGCATAGGCGCAAAACTCGTAGCCGACCTGTTGAGCATTGCCGGAGTTAATCGCGTTATTACTATGGACTTGCATGCCGATCAGATTCAGGGATTCTTCGATGTCCCTGTTGACCATCTTTACGCTTCCGGCGTATTACTGCCATATCTGCAGAGCCTTAATCTGGAGAATTTGGTCATTGCATCGCCTGACGTTGGTGGATCAAAGCGAGCCAACACTTATGCCAAGTATCTGGGATGTCCACTTGTGCTTTGCAACAAGACGCGGGCACGTGCCAACGTCGTTGCTACAATGCAGATTATTGGTGAAGTTGAAGGCAAAAACGTAGTTATTATCGACGATATGGTAGACACCGCTGGTACTATCACCAAAGCAGCCGATTTGATGATGGAGGCTGGCGCAAAGAGTGTGCGTGCCTGTGCGTCCCATTGTGTAATGAGCGGCCCTGCCAGCGACCGTGTACAAGAGTCGGCATTAGAAGAAATTGTGTTCACCGATTCTATTCCTTACACCCAGCGTTGTGCCAAGGTTAAACAGATCAGCGTTGCTGATATGTTTGCAGAGACCATTCGTCGAGTCATTGAGAATGAGAGTATTAGTGATCAATATTTGGTATAATCTATAACATAATGAAGAAAACAAATTATCTTTTAGGATTGGCCTTAGCCACTATCACACTGGCATCCTGTAACTCAAACGGTTACAAGGTTAAAGGTGTGGCAGAAGGATTCAACGACGGCGACACTCTTTTTGTGATGTCAATGGATTCTCAAGAACCTCTCGATACTCTAATCGTTGAGGATGGTAAGTTTGAATGGAGCGGTGAGAGCGACTCCACAGTGATGTGCTCTATCGTGGCTTCAAACTATATGTCAATGGTAGGTTTCTTCCGTGAGCCAGGTACCATTAACGTCGTGCTTTCAACCACCAGAAATTCAGAAGTCTCTGGCACAAAGTCCAACGATGCCTTGCAAGAGATGATAAACATGCAGAGCGAGTATCAGAAAAAGTTTGAGTCACTTAGCGCACCTCTATATGCCGACTCTGTTAGCCCTGAGACTCAAAAGGCTGTCTATTCTCAGTATGCCGACATTCAAAATCAGATGAAAGAGGATTTCAAGAACCTTGCCATAAAACATCTTGACAACGAATTGGGTTATTTGTTGTTGACACAGATGGCCTACGATGATGTGTTTACAAAAGATGAAATCATCGAACATATTGCAAAGATGCCCGCTGATTTTAAGAACCGTAAGGAAATCAAAGATATTCAGGCAATGTTTGATAACATCTTCCCAACTAAAGAAGGTGATACTATACAAGACTTTTCAATGCCGACACCTGATGGCACTGAGGTAAGCATTATGGATATTATTAAACAGAACCAGCTCACTGTGATTGATTTCTGGGCATCATGGTGCCAACCTTGTCGAGAAGAGATGCCGGCACTGAAGAAGCTGTCGGCTGATAACAAGGAAAAGGGGCTTGGAATCGTGGGCATATCTATTGACGACGATAAGGAAGCATGGATCAGCAGCATTAATGAATTGGAACTCACATGGATTCAGATGTCCGATTTACAAGGTGGCACATCATCTGTAGCCCAAAGCTTTGGTGTACGTACCATTCCCTTCACGGCAGTTATCGATAATCAAGGCAAGGTGCTTGCAAAAGGACTTCGCGGAGAAGAACTCTCACAATTCATCAGCGAGAAACTGAAGTAAGCAAGAATGTTCAAGCCAAGAGCGTCCATTCTACTCAATAGCAGGATAGTATCACAAAAGTCCCAGTGTTTCACAACACCGGGACCTTTTCGTTTCATTTAATATATATATGTAGTCAGTAGTTGTTTTTCAGTCTTATTTATCGCGGCAAGTTGAATGCCTTAGTCATTTCCTTCATTTGTTCGTCACTCATACCCTCAGGCTCGAAGCCCATACAGCGCGAATTGATGTATATTTTGGCACTCTTCGACAATACGTCAATCTGGTCGAAAGCATCCATCACGTCTTTGCCTTTAGCAAACACGCCGTGCTTCTCCCACATCACAACATCGTACTCCTCAAGTTCCTTCAGTGTAGCTTCAGCTAATGCGTTTGAACCAGGCAGAGTGTAAGGCACGATGCCCAGGCCCAGCGGACAGAAGGCCTTCGTTTCAGGAATCATACTCCACAGAATTCTCGTCAGCACGTCTTTACCCAGAAAAGCGCGGTTATGACTCATAGCAACGAGTTCGATGGGATGTGTATGAACGGTAGCCTTATAGCCAGAATTTGTCTCTATCTGACGAGCGTGAACAGACAGGTGACTGGGCAACTCACTTGTAGGCATAACGACATTGTCAGCAATAATGACGTATGAAGCACAATCATCAAGGATACGAATCACCGATCCGTTTTCCATAGGCCAACGAGCCAAGTCACGCATACGCTTGCCTGTACCCTTGCAATAGAAGTAGCAGCCCTTCAGAGCAGGCAGCGTAACGCCAATTTGCTTAACGTCGCTGATAGGAGCCATACTGCGAATTTCGTCATCCGCATACTCTGTGATGTTCACTGTGATGTTGCCACCGTTGCGCTCAGCCCATCCGTTTTGCCAGAGATATCCGGCAACTTCTGCTATTCGCTCTATTTCAGCCCTCAAAGCTGTGCGTCCATCTAAAATACTCTTCATTATTTTATTTCTTTTTTTGGATGCAAAGTTAAACTTATTTTCAACATACAAGCACAACTATTTGATTTTTAACCCCCGATTTATGATTTGTCACTTGATTCATATCAATTTGAAAGAAATCATAGACATTGTTTGCTGCTTTACGCCATTTTTATTATTTTTGCAGACGAATTATGCGACTACCAGAAGATTTTATACGTACAACAACGCAACTGATGGGGCCTGAACGCTTTGCAAGATATATGCAGTCATTCAATGAAGAGACACCCGTAAGCATTCGCCTTAACCCCATGAAAGCCTCTGGACTTCAGGTAATAGATGGAGAACAGGTGCCTTGGTGCCGTGATGGTTTTTATCTGAAAAGTCGGCCAAACTTTACATTCGACCCCCTGTTTCATGCTGGCTGTTACTATGTGCAGGAAGCAGGCTCAATGTTTATTGATGAGGTCTTGCGCCAGCATCTCTCACTTATCACCCATCACTCCTCACTTATAACTTCCCTCGACCTCTGCGCCGCCCCTGGTGGCAAGTCCACATTGTTGCGTGCCGTTCTGCCCGAAGATTGCGTGCTCTATAGCAACGAGCCAATACAAAAGCGAGCCAACATTCTTCTTGAGAATATTCAGAAATGGGGGTATAAGAATCATTATGTCACCAATCTCTATCCACGCGACTACAGAAAGGCGAAAATGAAGTTCGACTTGATTCTTTGTGACGTTCCCTGTTCCGGTGAAGGAATGTTCCGCAAGGATGAAGCCACCATTCAGGAATGGAGCCTGCAAAACGTAGAGAAATGCTGGCAGTTGCAGCGCACTATAGTCAGTGATGCATGGCAATGTCTTAACGAAGGTGGAATATTAATATATAGTACGTGTACATTTAATATAAAAGAGAACGAAGAAAACATCCGTTGGATGATGGAAGAATTGGGTGCTATTGTATTACCTGTTGAAACAAAACCTGAGTGGAATATCACTGGCTCTTTGCTCGAAGGTTTCAATGAGCCCGTCTACCGTTTCATTCCTGGTATTAGTCGCAGCGAAGGCCTCTTTGTTTGCGTTTTGAGGAAGAAGGGAACCCTCACAAGTGGGGGGAGTAAAAACTCTCGAAAATCTCCGATACCTGTTCTAACCACTCCCCTCCCTCACAGGGAGGGGTCAGGGGAGAGTCATGATAGTCTTTTTGATCTCTCTTACCCTCAGGCTCTCTCCTACCTCCGCGGCGAGGCCCTCATACTCCCTCCAGATACACCACGCGGACAGGTAACGGTATGCTTTATGGGCGAACCCCTCGGATTAGTGAAGAATATTGGTAATCGCGCTAACAACCTCTATCCTAAGGAGTGGCGCATCAAGACCACACATCTGCCTCACGACTACGAGCCCGTGCTTCAGCCTATTGAAGCACCTTCTGAGTAAAGTTATCGAACGATGCCTTGCCGTTCTTTCCATAGCAGAACAGTCCCACACGGATGCCTTTCCAATAGCCTGCACGCATAGGGAAGGCATCTTTGACATTAACAAAGCGGATGCCGTCCATGCTATATGAGAACTGGTGTTTATTCACGATACAGTTATTGTTCACGCGTACCCAGAGCTTTTCGAACTTTCCTTTGACAACGAGTTCCCGTTTACCTTGAGCCTCCACGAAGATACCCTCTTTGCACAAGCCGACACCCCTGAACGTCTGCCCACGAACCACCGGCATAATGCTGGTTACTGTCCCACCCTGGTTCATCGAAGCGGTTGTATATCTGACTGATATAGCGCCAGTTCACCATATCCTCGCTCTCCAATACTTGCATACCCAGGAAATGGAAATCGGATGCCACCATATAATACTTATTGCCTACACGGATGACGTCAGGATCAGAGAAGTCGACATTCAATACTGGATTCCGATAGGTGCCATCGCCTTGGTCGCCCCAGCCCTCAGTGTCTTCTTTCACAAAGTCAGGACGGGCATCGGGTTCAGAAGTCTGAATCGTGACATTCTCAAAATGGATGTTTCTGGTGTGTCGCAAATAAAAGCCCTTGGCAGGCAGGTAGCCCCACATTGTTGCTTCTGGGTAGGCTTTCTCTTTTTCATTGCTGATGGAGTCGTTGATAGCCTGAAGGTCATTGGCTTTTATGCCCCCTTGCTGATGAATGGAGATATCCGACAGCCAGACATGACGTACAGGATGACCTGCTAAGCCCGTTATCGAGCAACCCACTGGTCCTGCATTCCTCACTTGGAAATGATGGATTCGAATGCCGTCTATCGTGCCCACATGATCTATCGGAATCAGTTCGGTGATGGTATCGTCATTCCCTTTTCCGCTTAGTCCTTTTGCTGTTTCCCTAAGTTTGTAACCTCGCCCACGATTACCCAAACGGATGAAGATGGGCGACTCTGTGCCCTCAACGGTGAAGTCCGTTGCACTGACATTCTCCATCACACCGCCATCTACTATTTCGAGCGAGAGAGCCGAGGTGCCTATCTTCGACGGAGCGCCAAAGAACTGGCTCGACTGATCGCTACTGGGCTTGACCACGATACCGCTGATGCTGATGTTACGAAAACCGCCATTCGTCTCAGTACCAAGTTTTACGGCATTACAATGACTTGATATCACGCAGTCGGCAATGCGGATGTTTTCACAAAGGCGTGGCGAGGTACTTTTCAGCGTGATACCATCATCATCGCTATCAGCAATCACGCCCTTTACAATGACCCCATGACAACCGTCTATATCCAGCGCATCGTTATTATAGTTATTACGGTTAAAGACCTTGATGCCCTCAATCCTCAAACGGTCGCAAGCCAGATAATGCTGCATCCAGCAGCCTGAGTTCTTCAAGGTGATATCCTTCACCGTAATGTCCTCGCTCTGTATGAAACGGAGCAAATGCGGACGGGTGATACCTTCATCATTCCACGATAGCTTCTTGAATACACGACCTCGCCCATCGATGGTGCCATAGCCGTCAATCACCACATTCCGAACCATATCAGCGTAAATCAACTGTATGGTTGAGGTCTGTGTGCGCAGCGACACGTAGTCGGATTTCATAGGCAGGTAATCCTTCAACTCCGTACTGCCATAGAGCGTAGCCCCCTGTTCCAGATAGAGATGGACATTCGACTTCAAGACGACAGAGCCAATCTTATAGTTGCCCGTAGGCACTATCACCCTACCCCCTCCTGCTTTCGAGCAATCGTCAATGGCCTGTTGCAGTGCCTTCGTGCTGAGCACCGTCGTATCTGACTTTGCCCCGTACTCCAGAATATTATAATCACGTGGAAAAGCCGTTCCTGTCAACATCAACAGGAAAAGAGCCACTAAAGAAGTTTTTCCAATCATTGTAAGAACTGTTTATGAATTACAATCTGAATCGGCGCCAGAGGAAACGCGGGATTCTACGCCAAAGAGCAGTCAGCAGGCGATAGCGCCAGTCAATGACACGAATATGCTGATGGTGATTGACAGCATAGACAATCTCCTTAGCCACTTTCTCAGGTTTCAGCATCATGGGGTAATGGAAGTCACCGCTTAGCAATGCCGTATCAACGAATCCCGGACGGATATCGGTAAACCGAATGTTTAACCCACGACTATTGGCCTGTTGCTCCAATGCCTGCAGATAGATGTTCTGCATGGCTTTGGTAGCCGAATAAGAAGGAGCAGGCCCCAGTCCTTTCGTACCTGCTATCGATGTGATAGCAGCAATATGCCCATGTCCCTGATGGGCGAAATACCTATATGCCTCGCCTATCATACGTGTAAAGCCAAGGCCGTTGGTCTGAAGCGTTGCCAGTTCGATATCTTCCAGCAACTCACGGTTCTGTTTGCCTATTCCGGATGCATAGAAAAACAGATCCATACCACCCACCTTGCTAATCAATCTTTGTAAAGCTTCAGTAGCTTCTTCTGCTGTTACATCAATCTTTTCTACAGCCACAGCACCAATACCTTGCATCAGTTCCACTCTTCTGGCAGCGACACCAACCTTCCAGCCCTCATCAATAAGTTTCTTTGCCACCTCAAGACCTATGCCTGATGATGCACCAATTACTATTGCTCTCTTTTCCTGTTGCATAAAGCCCCATACTAACAATTAAACTAAAACCAGAGTTATGATCTTCTGATTTTTCGCAAAGGTACAAACAAAAAACTTTCCATCCAAATTAATTGAACGGAAAGTTTATTTCATACCCGGAAGATGCCAAATCTGCCACATTTGACACTATATTTTGAACTTTTTTTGCGTACGTCTGCGCATGCGCGTGTATATAGTGTACAGACGTACGCGTGAGGATTTTTGTAAATAATGTGGCAAATGTGGCAAATGTGGCAAATATGGCAACTCAAAACTATGCCACTTCCCACTCAAAAGTAAGCCACTTGTAAAAAAAAGTAAGCCACTTGTAAAAAAAAGTAAGCCACTTGTAAAAAAAAGTAAGCCAAAATGAAAAAATGAGAAAATGAAAAATTGAAAAATGAAAAGATTGAAAAAACGGGCGAATCCTTTGTGGTTTGCTCGTTTTTTAGTAACTTCGCACCCGTAAATTAGATAAGAAACAGAAATGAAACAATACTTAGACATACTTGACCGCATACTGAAAGAAGGTACACAGAAGGGTGACCGCACAGGGACGGGTACACTGAGTATCTTCGGCACGCAGAGCAGATACAACTTGGAGGAGGGGTTTCCGCTGCTCACCACCAAGAAACTCTACCTGAAGGGTATCATCTACGAGCTTCTCTGGTTCCTGAAAGGCAGCACGAACATTAAATACCTTCAAGAGAACAATGTACACATCTGGGATGAATGGGCTGACGAGAACGGTGAGTTGGGTCCCGTATACGGACACCAATGGCGTTCGTGGCCTGATTACGACGGGGGAACTATCGACCAGATACAATATGTGGCAGACCAGATTAAGAACAACCCCAACTCAAGGCGCATGATTGTGTCGGCATGGAACGTGGCTGAGGTGAACAAGATGGCACTGCCGCCCTGTCACACCATCTTCCAATTCTATGTGGCTGATGGCAAACTGTCGTTGCAGCTATATCAGAGGAGTGCAGACACCTTCCTTGGTGTGCCTTTCAATATCGCATCGTATGCCTTGCTTTGTATGATGATGGCTCAGGTATGTGGCTTAAAGCCTGGTGAGTTTATTCATACTACTGGTGACACGCATTTGTATTTGAACCACTTGGAGCAGGCCCGTTTGCAGTTGACGCGTGAACCAAGACCACTTCCAAAGATGAAGATCAACCCCGACGTGAAGAGCATCTTTGACTTCAAATACGAGGACTTTGAACTCATTGGCTACAATCCTCATCCACACATCAAAGCGGAGGTAAGCGTATGATATCGATGATTGCTGCCGTAGCGAATAACAGGGCTATCGGCTTTGAGAACAAACTGATATACTGGCTGCCCAACGACCTGAAGCGTTTCAAGGCATTGACAACGGGGCATACCATCGTGATGGGACGGAAGACATTTGAGAGCCTGCCGAAAGGTGCCCTACCCAATCGCCGCAACTGCGTGCTGACAAAGAGTACGAAGCCACTGCCTGGCTGCGAATGTTTTACGTGTTGGGATGATTTCATCATCAGCTGCCAGCCCGATGAGGACATATATATAATAGGAGGTGCCAGCCTTTACAACAACCTGCTGGATAAGGCCGACCGTCTCTGTCTGACAGAGATTGACGATACACCCGACAAGGCCGACACGTTCTTTCCGGATTATACTGCCGGCTGGCAGGAAGAGTGGCGTGAAGACCACCCCGCCGACGATCGTCACGCCTATCCGTATGCGTTTGTCGATTATGTCAGGAATGGAAACGAAAAGTAAACAGACAGCATGAAACTCCTGCAAACCACAGCAAAGATCTTGTTGCCGTTCGTTCTGGGCGGTGCAATACTATATTGGATGTATCGTGGCGAGGACTGGCAGAGCATCAAGCACGTTATGATAAACGAAATGAACTGGACGTGGATGCTACTATCGTTTCCCTTTGGCATACTGGCGCAGGCCTTTCGCGGCTGGCGATGGAAGCAGACGCTTGAACCTCTGGGCGAAAAGACACGCTCATCAGTAGCCGTCAATGCAGTATTTATGAGCTATGCAGCCTCGCTGGTCATACCCCGCATAGGCGAGTTCACACGATGCGGTGTGCTGAACAGGTGGGAAGGGACATCTTTTCCAAAAGCACTGGGTACAGTAGTGACTGAGAGGGCTGTTGACACACTCATCGTGATGCTCTATTCAGGCATCATTGTACTGTTCAGCTTGAGCACCTTCGGCACTTTCTTCGAGAAGACAGGCACTTCGTTCGAGAATATCCTGAGCGGTTTTTCCCTGATGGGATGGCTGGTTACGGCTGTGTGTGGCGTAGCTGTGGTGCTATTGCTCCATTTGCTGCTGAAGAACCTCTCTATATATAATAAGGTACGCATGACACTACAAGGCATCTGGGAAGGTGTGCTCTCGCTGAAAGATGTAAGAAACTTGCCGCTGTATCTTTTCTTCTCCATAGGCATCTGGGTGATGTATTTCCTGCATTACTACCTCACTTTCTTCTGCTTCGACTTTACAGCGAACCTGGGATTGGGCTGTGCGCTTATCTCATTTGTCGTTGCCAACTTCGCCGTCATCGTGCCAACGCCCAACGGTGCAGGCCCCTGGCACTTCGCTATCAAAACGATGCTGATACTCTATGGCGTAGCCGATCATCAAGCTCTCGTCTTTGTACTCATCGTCCACACGGTGCAGACCATGCTGGTTATACTCTTAGGAGTTTATGCTTGGTTAGTGCTTAATTTCACTTCTGTGCGTAATGCTAAGGGCAACAGTATACTCTCACACAGAATTACTCAATAAAACCCTAAAAACAAAAAACTATGAACGAAATTCAAAATCTGAATCCACAGTGCATCTGGAAGAATTTCTACGCACTGACACAAGTTCCCCGTCCCAGCGGACATCTGGAGAAAATACAGCAGTTCCTGCTTGACTTCGGCAAGCAATGTGGCGTCTATGCCGTAAAGGATCCTGCCGGCAACATTCACTTTCGCAAGCCTGCCACGCCAGGCATGGAGAACAAAAAGGGTGTTATCCTACAGGCTCACATGGATATGGTACCACAAAAGACACCAGAGTCAACACATAACTTCGAGACCGACCCTATCCAACCTTGGATTGATGGGGAATGGGTGAAGGCTACAGGTACCACACTGGGTGCCGACAATGGTCTGGGCGTTGCAGCCATCATGGCCATCATGGAGGACAAGTCACTGAAGCATGGCCCCGTTGACGCCCTCATCACCGCTGACGAGGAAACGGGTATGTATGGTGCAAACGACCTGCCTGAGGGTGAGCTGCAGGGCGACATCCTGATGAACCTTGACTCAGAGCATTGGGGAAAATTTGTTATTGGCTCAGCTGGTGGCATCGATGTTACTGCAACCTTAGATTATAAAGAGGTGGATACGGATCCAGAGGATGCTGCCGTACGTTTGACGGTAAAGAACTTGCGTGGTGGACACTCGGGATTAGAGATTCACGAAGGCCGAGGCAACGCCAATAAGCTGATGGTACAGATGGTGCGAGAGGCTATCGAGGAGCTCGACGCACGTCTGGCTGTATGGCAGGGTGGTAATATGCGCAACGCCATTCCTTTCAAGGCTGAGACCATCCTCACCTTGCCCAAGGAGAATATTGAGGCATTGAAAGAATTAGCAGAGGATTGGAAAGAGACTTTCAATGATGAATTCAAGCTCATTGAGCCTCAGGGTATCGAAGTTATCGTAGAGGAGGTTGAGACTCCAAAGACAGAAATCCCTGTTGAGATTCAGGACAACATCGTTGATGCCATATATGCTTGTCACGACGGTGTCATCCGTTATATTCCCGCCTATCCCAACGTGGTAGAGACAAGTTCGAACCTCGCCATCATAAACATTGGCGATGGAAAGGCCAGCATCAAGATCCTGGCTCGTTCAAGTCGCGAAGACATGAAGGATTATATCGTTAAGACCTTGGAAAGCAGTTTCTCAATGGCAGGCATGAAAGTGGAGACCGCTGGCTCGTATGGCGGCTGGGATCCCAACCCTGACAGCGAGATTCTGCACCTCTTGTTAAAAGAATACAAGGAGCTGTTTGGCGAAGACGGCATCATCCAGGTTGACCACGCCGGACTGGAGTGTTCAGTCATCTTGGGCAAGTATCCTTGGCTCGACGTTGTAAGTCTCGGTCCTACGATGAAGTCGCCCCACACCACTACAGAGCGTGCCCTCATCGCTACTGTGGAACCCTTCTGGACCCTACTCAAGAAAACATTGGAAGATATACCGATGAAGTGAAAAGTGAAAAGTAAAGAGTGAAAAGTGATTAATTTGCTACCGCTACATGAATAAAAAACATAAGCGGTAGCAAATTTTTCGTTTTTCGTTTTTCACTTTTACCTTTTTTTATTACCTTTGCACCCAAATTAAACCAAATACAAACAACATTATGGACGATTACCCGGCGGATTATTACAATTTGTAATGGCGGGGGATAGCGAGCAAGGCAGCTAATCCCTTTGCCGCTATATTTATGAATTATGCATGATGCATTAAAAATGGATTAGCACAATGAAAACCTACTGGAACACCCAAGGTGGACTGAACCAACTACAGGAGTGGCAGCCCAATTGTTGGATACAAGTGACGTGTCCAACCGAAGATGATCAGCATGAACTGGAAGAGAGATTCGGCATACCCGACTATTTCATCAGCGACATCAGCGATACCGACGAGCGTGCACGTTACGAATACGATGACGGATGGATGCTCATCATCCTACGTATACCCTATGTGAGGGAAGTTCGCTCAAGGACTCCCTATACCACTGTACCTCTTGGTATCATCCACAAACGCGATGTGACCATCACTGTGTGTTACTACGAGACAAATATGATGATAGATTTCGTGAGTTATCAGCAGAAACGCGGCGTGGGATTCACCGACTATGTGGATATGATATTCCGATTATTCTACAGCAGTGCCGTGTGGTATCTGAAGCGTCTGAAGCAAATCAACTCGCTCATTGACAAGGCCAAGCGCAACCTGGATCAGAACGTGAACAACGAAAGCCTGATAGGACTGAGCCGCCTTCAGGACTCGCTCACCTATTTCCAGACCTCCATCCGTGGAAACGAGACACTATTGTCGAAGCTGAAGTTCAAGCTTCAGATTGACGAACTGGATGCAGACCTCATAGAGGATGTTGGAATCGAAATGACACAGGCTCGCGAGACCACCAATATCTATGCCAACATCTTGGAGTCAACAATGGACACATACCAGAGCATCATCAACAACAATATGAACACCGTGATTCGTACGCTGACTTCAGTAACCATTATCATGATGTTCCCCACGCTCATCGCTTCTTTGTTTGGCATGAACCTGATAAACGGTATGGAGGAGAACTCGTTTGGATTCGTCATTGCACTCATCATTTCTATCGGTGTTTCTGGTGTTGCCTGGTGGCTGTTCCGCTACAAAAAGCTGATTTAAGCCCAGAAAACAAAAAAAAACGTCAAATAATTAGGCCAAATAAATTATTTTAAGTAATTTTGAGGCCTAATTTTGTATGTACCAACCGATTCAGTAACTAAAAAGTTAAATGATGGACTCTCAAGAAAACATCCTCGAACAGGGGAATCAAGAAGTGAAGGTCGAAGAGACCGCAGTAGAAACAACAGAAAACAATCCAGCATCAGCTGAAGAGCGCAAGGTTTACACTACCAAGAAAGAAGTGCTCGAGCGCGTGAAAGAAATAGCGCATAGCGAGGACGCTCCGCAAAAAGAAGAAGTGGAATACCTGAAGACGGCATTCTACAAATTGCATATCGCAGAGCGTGAGGCGAAGTTGAAGGAGTATATTGACGGTGGAGGCGACCCAGAAACCTATCAAATCACCCCTGACGAAGACGAAGAGGTATTTAAGGCTGAGATGGGCGTTATCAAAGAACGCCGCCAACAGTTGTTCCGCGAACAGGAAGCAGAGAAGGAAGAGAACCTGAAAAAGAAACAGGCTATTATCGAGAAGATTAAGGCTATGGTTACCTCTCCCGAAGAAGCCAGCAAGACCTATCAGGAATTCAAATCCCTACAGCAGGAATGGCGCGACATCAAGGCAGTACCCGCAGAGAGTGCAAACGAGTTGTGGCGTAACTACCAATTGTATGTTGAGCAATTCTACGACCTGCTGAAACTGAACAGCGAGGCTCGCGAACTGGATTTCAAGAAGAATCTGGAAGCAAAGACACGCCTTTGTGAGGCTGCCGAGAAACTGGCCGATGAAGAAGATGTAATCAGTGCCTTCCACCAGTTACAGCAACTGCATCAGGAATATCGTGAGGTAGGCCCAGTGAGCAAAGAACTTCGCGAAGAAATATGGCAACGCTTCAAGGCAGCCAGCACTGTTATCAACAAGCGTCATCAGCAGCACTTCGAGGATTTACGCACCCGTGAAGAAGAGAACTTAGCAAAGAAGACCGAACTCTGCGAGAAAGTAGAAGCGATCACTGCTGAAGAGAACAAGGGCAGTGGCGACTGGGAACGCCATACTCAGGAGATCATTGCCATTCAGACAGAATGGAAGACCATTGGGTTTGCTCCACAGAAGATGAACGTGAAGATTTTCGAGCGTTTCCGTGCAGCCTGCGACACTTTCTTTGCCAATAAAGCCGAATATTTCAAGACACTGAAAGACAGTTTCAAGGAAAATGCCGATAAGAAGCGCGCTCTCATAGAGAAGGCAAAGGCACTGCAAGACAGCACCGATTGGCGTTCTACCAGCGACAAGCTCATTGCTTTGCAAAAAGAATGGAAAACCATTGGTATGGTACCCAAGAAGCTGGGCGACCAGCTGTGGGAGGAGTTCCTCGGTGCCTGCAATAAGTTCTTTGAGGCCCGCAATGCCGCCGGTGCCGGTCAGCGCAACGAAGAGCACGAGAATCTGGAGAAGAAGCGCAATGTCATTGAGCGTCTGAAAGCTGTTGCAGAAGAGGCTGGTGAAGATTTGCAGGAGAAAGTCCAGAAGCTGGTAGAGGAATACAACGGCATAGGACACGTTCCCTTCAAAGAGAAGGACAAGGTGTATGAAGAATATCATACTGTGCTGGACAAGCTATACAAAGAACTGAACATCAGCGTAGCCAAGAAACGCCTCAATAAGTTCAAGGACAACCTAAAGCAGGTAGCAGAGCGTGGCGAGGGTGCACTGGACAATGAGCGTCAACGCCTCATGCGTCAGTACGACAATTTGAAGCAGGACATCCATACCTACGAAAACAACCTGTGCTTCCTCACTGCCAGCAGCAAGAAAGGCAACAGCCTCATTGAGGAGATGAACCGCAAGATCCAGAAACTCAAGGACGATTTGCAATTGGTAAAGGAGAAAATCAAGGCTATTGATGCCCAGAACGCATAAGCAAGCCAGCACAAGGCAATACAAGGCGGTATGTCCAAAGAGATATACCGCCTTGTTGTTACCTTTATCCCTAATAGTCTATGTTGGAACAGCAAGTATAAAGCGCGCCCCCAACGTATAGCTTTCGTCAAGAGTCAAGTCACCGCCCATCATCTTGGCAAACTGCTTGGAAACATAGAGCCCCAACCCCAGACCTTCTGAGAAACTATTGGCTTTGATAAACTGATTGAAAATATGGTCACGATGAGCAGGTGACACACCAGGACCGTTGTCCTCCACTATAAAATGCACAAAGCTATCACATTTCTTAACTCTCAATGTGATGACAGCTTCTGATTCCTTACCTTCTACAATGCCATATTTTTCAGCGTTATAGAGCAATTCATTGAGTGCTTTCAGGAAATACTCCTTATGTATGTTAATATACATATCATCAGGGACACTGGTTTCCACATATGGTGTACTCCCCTTTGATGACCGTTGATGGTGTATATTTACAGCCTCATAAGCCACCCCATTACATGGAACCCTATCTTCACAATCCACCACTTTTCCCACATCGAGTGCCGATGCTGCCGTCAACATATGTACCATACGCATAATCGTAGTGGAATTATGAACCATCGTCTCAGTAATGGTAGCCATCTCTTCACGAGGAATGGCCTTATAATCATCGCGTAGCACCTGGACGAATCCCATGATGATATTTAACGGTGTACGAATCTGATGCAAGATATTCTGAAGGAATGCTACCTGACACTGCACAGCATCTTCCGCCTGCTGATTAGCATTTGCCAGTTCTTCATTACGCCGTTCCGTCTCTTTGTTTACATGTTCCAGATTGCTGATATACTTAAACAATGACTGTTGCATATCTGCAAAGTTGTTCTGTAATCGTCCAACAGCATCCACACGCGTAGAAGTAGGCATAGACACATCAAAATTTCCATCGGCAATATGACGGGTCTGCCAAGCCAGGCGATTGAGCGGATCAATAAAGAAATTAACTATTCTGCGCAGGAAATACATCACTTTCCATCACGATGCAAAACAAGTTGTTTTGGTGGTTAAAACGCGTCACTTTAGGTTGCGAAATGGCCCATTTAAGACACCAAAACAACTTGTTTTACTTTCTAATGTGCCTTCTCTTTGATCCTATAAGACGCTCCACTGTTCATCTTATGATATTTATACCCCATAGAAGTAAGCCTTTTACCGAGCTCAATCTCCGTACCTTTATGGATGGTAAACGTGGGGAATTTCCTGGCCAACAGCTTCATGATGTCCTTGAGGAATACCGGGATGGTATCGTCTGGCGTATCCTCGGATGGCAGGAAAGTCAGCTCTATCATCTTCTCGTAGCCGAAGACCTGCTGGAAGTCCTTGTTCTGTTCCATGATACGCTGGTTGTCTTCATCCTCAAACCAATAGCGCCTTCCCTCGTTCAATTCCTGATAGAGCTGTGCGTAGAGCTGGTTATAGTTGATGGTACCCGAATTGTCGATCTCGTCGGCATAGACGCAGATAAAGCGGCGGGAGCCTGTGGGGTCAGCCAATGGGCGCAGATTATTCGTCGTGGCAATGAACGATGCGAAACGCTGGCGTTCCTCCATGACCTTGCCGTAAGGCGGGCGGAACTTCACGTCGTGTTTCGAGAGAAGGTATTTCAGGATAGGCTGTTGACCCTTCGACATGGCATCGAACTCGTCGATGTTGATAAGGGCATACGATGACATGGCAATGAAGATGTCGTTGTCGCTCTTCATTGACAGGCGGTCGTTGAAGTATATCTGCATATAGTACGGTTGCGGATCATGACCAACTTTACAAGAGGCGTTGAGCGCCGGCTCACGGTTGGCCACCTGAGTACCCAGCTGTGAAGAGTAGATTTTGACAATTTTTATCTTAGAATGACTTTCCTGCCGTTTCTTATATATATGCCTTTGGTAGGACGGATTACTTCCTGACCGCTTATGTTATATAACCGATGATGGTGCTGAGGGTCGGTAGCGGCCATCTCTACCGTAGTGAATTCTTTCTTCGGCACGAGATATATGCCCTTTACAGTGAGCTGCCCGCCAGAGTTCACCTTAATCGTATTCAGGTGTACAAAGTCTTCCACCCGCTGCTGGCCTTGTGAATCAGCCATACGGCTAATCTCGTCCAACGGAATAGACAGCACGCCGTAGTCGGGATCCCAGTACTGACTCCACTCATTGAAATCTGCAACAATCTGTTTGTACGACCCATGATTCACCAAGCGGTTGGCAACGATACGGAATCCACTACCCGTACCGCGTACTATCAACCGGTCGTACTGACTAAGGTCGGCAAACTGATTGTAGGTCACGGAGTTGGAGCCTACAACGACATTGCCGCCATTCAGCGGTCTGTTCAGATTCCAGTCAACACTCCAATCGTTCGTGGGTTTGGCATCAGCACCGGTACCATCCCATACATAGAACATATCGGGGGTCAGCGGCACCCATTCCTCCGGAGCCTCAAAATCATCTACGTCAACATAACTCAGGATGTCGGCAAGCACCTTCTCGCTGCGGCTTGGGAAATACTCATACAGCAGTCGGTTGCGCTCAGGGATATAGAACTCGTCAACGGTATAGAGCCGTCCCCCACTCTGCCAGCGATGCACATCACGACGATAGTCGCCCCAGCGGGCAGCTTCATCATAGAGTGCCTTGTCAATGGTGTAATAGAGGCTGTCCCATACCTGAACAACCGACTTCTCACCAAGCAGTCCGTCGGCTGCCAAGACCTCTTTGGCGCGTCTCACATACCGTTTGGCGAACTTAGGATTCTGCAGCAGGTTGCGATAGATAGCCGTTACGGCTCCCGCCTTGTCGCTACTTACGGCACCCGAGGCCAGGTTCTCGCTGACATTCATCAGTATCAGCTCGCTGTCCCAACAGAGGAACTTGAAGCCCTCGCTGGCTTCCGATTCATTGTTATGACGGCGTATGGCATACCAGTTGTGATGGTTCCAGTCGGTATTGCCCGCATACTGGTTTATCAGCATATAGTCAATGAAGTTATCGATGTCGAGCAGCGTGTCGAGCCTCTGGTAATAGGCATCGTCGGCAGCTCGGGCGGCTACTGCATTCATCTCTTCCCAGGCTGCAAGGTCGCCCTCGCTGGCTTCGATATGATTGCCGCCGTCCTCTTCTATCTTGATGACATCTATGTCGTTTTTTTTGCCGCCCAGATGATCCTTGCCATACTGATCGTCCACGCGCTCGGCAATGTTATAGAGTCCCCAGTACATCCCATTGAGGAACAGGTGGACGTAGAGGGCATTCACGCTGGTGTGTCCCATTTTCTTCTGTATCCTACGCGCCCAGACATCACGGGTGTACTGCGCCCTTTGACGGTTATCCTCGGCCCAGTGCTGCCAGGCATTGCCGAAATGACAGCGAACCACCAATTGGTTGAACTGACTCGGTTCATCCTCGCCAAACACAGGATACTTCATCGTCTTCTTACCGTATTCCTTCTTAAAGACCAAGCGGAAGGAGTGCTTGGGATTCTTCTCAGCCAAGCGTCCGTGGCCACCATGCAGGCGCACGCCGCAAGTTCCCGTGTAGTCATGGTTCTGAGGACCGCCAATGAGCTCCACACTGGCAGGGCGCGTCCAGCCGTGACCAGTAGCGTCGCCAACGGGAGGCCCCGTAAAGATATAGATACCGCCCTTCACAGAGTCGTTCTCATGACTGAAGAAGTTGTCCTTGTCAGAGACGATGCTCAGGATGGGGAGCTGTTTCAGGCCTTCGATAATCTTTGGGCGCAGTTTGCTGTCGCCAGTCATCTCGGGATCCATCTCGTAGTCAGCTTTTGCCGTACCGTTCATCTGTGTATATTGCCCCCACGTGTCAGGATAGCCAGTAGGATTATTAGGCTGACTGAGCACAGAGTTGACAAAGATATACGATGACGTAGCGACAGGCGAGAGGGAATCGCCTTTCACCTCCACTGCCCTGAGAAGCGTTGTTTTCTTGATGGTCAGCGGTGATGTGTATTTGCTACTCTTCAGGGTAGGTTCGCTGCCGTCGGTCGTATAACGGATCACAGCATCAGCGTCGCTGCCGGTCATGGCCACTGTAAGGCTATTCACGTCGTAGAGTCCATGCGGCTGGCTGAACTTCGGTTGCGCCATAACAGCCATAGCTGTAAGACAGGCTAAGAAGATGTGATATATTCGTTTCATTACTTGATGATGTGTTTCTGTCCGTTCTTGATATACAGGCCTTTGCGGATGAGCCCATTCACCTTGCGGCCTTGCAGGTCGTATACCACCTTATGGTATATCGTACTCTATTCATCGTTTACGGTTTTTAACGGTGCAAAGGTAATAAAAAATGCGGCAACAAGTGCCGCATTTTGTCTCGTTTATATTAAAAAATGTCACATACCTCATTTAATAAAGAGCAGCGGAGCCATCTCCTTCAAGCTGCGGCGCCAGGTGAGGAACTCATGGGCTGTTCCTTCGCTGACGAAACCGTGAGCATTGAAACCGGCAGACTTCAAGGCCTCTACACTCTTATTGATACCGTCGGGATTCTCCTTGCTGCCGCAACTCTCGAATATCATCTTCACCTGCTTGGGATCCTTGATGTCTTCGGGCATATAGGTACCACCGCTCAACAGGCCGTAGTAGGCAAACATCTCCGTACGACGCAGTGTGATGAGTTTGGTCTCTATGCCACCCATTGACAATCCGGCCATAGCGCGGCTTTCCTTCTTGGCAATAGTCTTGAAGTTGGCATCGATATAAGGCACAAGCTCGTCGCAAAGCACCGTCTCGAACTCTTTGGCAGTGAACTGTCCGATACCGCCGAACTTCACATCATTGGTCATACCGTAAGTCATCACGATGATGAAGGGCTTGATCTTGCCTTCAGCGATAAGGTTGTCCATAATGAGTCCGGCACAGCCCTGTACAGGCCAACTGGTCTCGTTCTCACCCCATCCATGCTGCAGATAAAGCACTGGGAAGCGTTCGCTCTTGTTCTTGTCGTAGGTGGGGGGCAGATAGACGTTGGCAACCTTCACCAAACCTGTGCTCTTCGATGGGAACTGCACCTGCACCATCTTGCCGTGCTCCACGTCGAAGCGGTTCTGATAGAATGCCTCATCGGGAGCAGGAATCTCAATACCGCTCTCCCAACGGCAGCTGCCAAAGTAGTTGCCCGTACCGGGGTCGTTAACTGTAGCACCATCGATAGTGAGGTGATAGTAGTGGAAACCAGGATCCATAGGACCATCGGTAGTGCCTGTCCACACACCATCCTTATCCTTCTTCAGCACGGTACCGCCACGACCGCCAAGTCCAAGGCTTACGATGACAGACTTTGCATCTGGAGCCTCAATACGGAAACGGGCATAGCCCTCGCTGTTCACCTGAGGATATTCCTGACCAGGCTGGTTCCAAAAGTTTGGCTTGAAGTCCTCTTTAGGCTGACGGTTGTCCAACGCAGGGTCAAAGTCGCGGATAGCACGGTAGCAAGCCTTCGGACGATAGTTCTCATCGAAAGGCAACGGGTGGTTGTTCACACCAAGCCAAGAGTCTTTGTCGCCCAGGTTCCAGAAGGTGACGTTGTCAATGACATCAGCGTGCTTGCGGAACACTTTGAACAGACGGGCATACTGGTCGGTCTGCAGTGTGTTCATATAACCTGGCAATGGTTTTGCCTCACCACGTGAGAACATCAGCTGACCGCCGCTCTCATTGTTCATACGCAGGTCGAGCTCAGTGATATGGATATGCTTCACCAGTTCCTTGAAGCGCACAATAGCCTTTTCAAGCTGATCTTCGTCAGGGAAGTAGATATTGTAGTGACCCTGCATACCGATACCGTCAATGGGTACACCGGCATCCTTCATCTTCTTCACCATATTATATATACGCTCGCGCTTGCCGTTGTCTACACAGCTATAGTCGTTGTAGAACAGCAACACGTCGGGGTCGGCCTCACGTGCAAACTGGAAGGCTTTGGCAATAAATTCATCGCCGCAGAGATTGAAGTGACGGCTCTGGCGATAAGGGCTTGGTTCCTGTCCACGACGTCCGAATCCGAAGCGGGGGCCTCCATTGTCATCGGCCATTGCCTCGTTCACCACATCCCAAGCATAAACCACATCCTTGTAGCGTTTCACCACCGTGTGGATATGATCGCGCAGACGCTCATAGAACACTTCCTTCGACACTTCTTTGCCGTCTTTGTCGGTAAACATCCAGTCGGCAAACTGTGAATGCCAGCACAGGCAGTGACCGCGCATCTTGATACCATTCTGACGGCAGAAGTCGGCAATCTTGTCTGCCTTCTCAAAGTTCCATACGCCCTCCTTAGGGTGAATCTCGCCTGGCTTCCAGTCGTTCTCAGCCGTTACGCTGTTAAACTGCTTAATAGTGAGTGCCTTCTGGGCCTCGTCACTGACATTGCGCTGGTTCAACGCTACGCCAATAGTAAAGTAATCCTTGTAGGCATCCTTCAAACCGACATCCGCTCTGGGGTCAGCCTGTCCCCACTGTGCCATCGACACAGCAGTACTCATTGCGAAAATCGCAGTAAGAGCAAACAATCTGGGCTGTTTCATTGTGTTGATTAAAAAATTTAGTTGATAGTTATTATTAACGCTTTCTGCCTGCAAAGGTACAAAAAAGAGCGACACATCATATTGGAAGATGTGTCGCATTCTTTTCTATTTGTTTCATTTATTGTTTCTGGAAACGATAAACTTTGCCTGCCTGCGTCTCCACGTCGTATTCATAAACCTTCTGCAAGGGGCGCAGTGGGAAATCTTTCAGCTCAACAGACTTCAACGGTTCTCTGATATCAGCAGGTTTCAGCAAGCTGTTGGGACAAGCCCCCGTAGCTTCTTTCAGTCCTTTTCCCTTCAAGGGGACATAAGAGCGGAGTCGCACAACACCACCAATTGTAGACTTGATGGTCACTGTCTGAACCTGACCTTCACTCCATTTCTCGTCCACGATGAAGCCGCCTCGTGCACGCAAGCCTATCACTTCGCCCTCCTTCCATTCGCCGGGCAAGGCAGGCAACAGATGAACGGCACCGTCGTGACTTTGCAACAGCATTTCGCAGATACCTGCACTCACGCCAAAGTTACCATCGATCTGGAAGGGTGGATGTGCATCAAAGAGGTTGGGATAGGTCCGTCCGTTAGGATACTGACGGGACTTCGAGTCATCGGGCAACAGGTTCAGCATATTCTTGATAATCTGGAAGGCATGATCACCATCGAGCATACGAGCCCAGAAGTTGGTCTTCCATCCCAGGCTCCACCCCGTAGCCATATCGCCGCGCTGGTTCAGCGTGTTGGCAGCAGCAGTAAACAACTCTGGATGCGAATAGGGAGATATCTGGTTCGAGGGGTACAGGCCGTAGAGGTGTGAGATATGCCGGTGCTCGTCCTTAGGGTCATCGGCATCAATCATCCACTCCTGCAACTGTCCGTACCGGCCTATCTGCATAGGCGGAAGCTTCTGCAAATAAGAGATGAGCGATGAGGACTGGGAAATGTCCTTGCCCAGCACCTTGGCAGCTGCGATGGTTTGCGACAGTACATCGAACACAATCTGGTTGTCCATCGTAGAACCTGCTGTGACGTTAGTGCCTTTTCCGCGAGGTCCGTGTTCCGGCGACACAGTAGGAACGGTCATCACCCACCCTGCTGCCTGCTTGATCTCTCCGTCGGCAGGATATTCCTGCATGAAGTCCACAAGGAAGTCGGCAGCACCCTTCATCACAGGATAATACCTCTCCAGGAACTGCTTGTCGCCAGTATAGAGGTAATGCTGCCAGATATGTGTGGTAAGCCAGGCACCACCCGTGGGGAACATACCCCAAGGCGTACCGTCAACAGGGCCTGCTATGCGCCAGATGTCCGTATTGTGATGAGCCACCCAACCTTTACAGCCATACATCTCCTTTGCAGTCTTTGCACCCGTCTCGCTCAAGTCGCGAATCATCGAGAAGAAGGGTTCCTGTGTCTCGGCCAGATTACCCACGAGTGCTGGCCAGTAGTTCATCTCGGCATTGATGTTGATGGTGTATTTCGAATCCCAGGGTGCATTCATCTTATCGTTCCATACACCTTGCAGATTGGCTGCCTGACCGCCTGGCTGACTTGAAGAAATCAGCAGATAGCGGCCGTATTGCATCATCAGCGACACCATATCAAGGTCGCTCTGTACCTTCTCAAAAGCCGATACGCGCTTATCTGTCTCCAAAGTTGAATTGTCCGACTTCGGCAGCGTGAGCGACACACGGTTGTACTGCTCCTGATACTTCTTGATATGGTCGGCCAGCAACTGCTTATAGCTCTTCCCGTTTAGCGAGGCAAGTGTCTGCTTGTTCCTTTTCTCGGCATCGCCACTGATATCGTTATAGTTCACGAAATTGGTAGCTGCCACAATATAGAGTGTAGCCGTAGTGGCATCGTCCACGCTGAGGCCTCCGTCTTCTACTTCAACTGTGCCGTCAGCCTCAATCATCACCTTGCAGTCGGCATTCAAGCCTGCCTTGATACCTTCCTGCGCTACGCCCTCAACGGTAGCAGAGAGAAGGTTCAACTTTCCCTTGCCGCCTTTCGCAACCGTGGGAATCACCTTCGACTGCAACTGGCTGTCGAACTTGATGTCAAAATCCAGTGCGCCCTTTTTGTCTGCCTTCAGTCGCACTACAATCACATTGTCTGCCTGCGATGCAAACACCGTGCGTTCGTACTTCACGCCATTATAAATATAAGTGGTAGTGGCAGCGGCATCGCCAAGGTTCAGTGCGCGCTCGTAGTTCTGCACATCCTTATGCCCAAACGACAGTTTCAGACTTCCGAGTGGAAGATAACGCATACCGTGAGGCCCAGGAATAAAGTGCTTGTCGATAAGTTTTGAAGCCTCGAATTCCTTGCCTTCAAAAATTAGTCGGCGCACCTCAGGCAGTACTGCCAGCGACTCCTTACTGTTGTTATTATGCGGACTTCCGCTCCAGAAAGTCTCTTCGTTCAACTGGATTTCCTCCATCTCTGTACCCCCATAGATCATGGCCCCCATGTGACTGTTGCCTACAGGCAGAGCCTCCAGCCAGTGGCTGGCAGGACGGGCATACCACAGGCGATGGTTCTGAGCCATCGCAGTTGCTGAACAGACTACCAAAAGGAACAATAAAGCGAATCGGTTTCGTAACATAATGTTATTGTTTTGTTTTACACCCCGAATCGTATAACGGTTCAGGGTGTAAAATGATAATACGTAAGTCTGTTAGTCAATTATCTCAAAGCCTGTGTATGGCACAAGGGCTGCAGGGATGCGGATACCCTGCTCCGTCTGATTATTCTCCAACAAAGCAGCTACAATACGAGGCAGAGCCAAAGCCGAACCGTTCAACGTGTGACAAAGCTCAGTCTTTTTGGTCTCTGAGTTACGATAACGACACTTCAAACGATTAGCCTGATAGGTATCGAAGTTTGATACTGACGACACCTCAAGCCAGCGTCCCTGAGCCTCTGAGTAAACCTCGAAGTCGTAGCAAATAGATGATGTAAACGACTGGTCGCCTCCGCAGAGCAACAAAATGCGGTAAGGCAGTTCGAGCTTCTTCAGCAAGCCCTCAACGTGAGCCAGCATCTCCTTGTGGCTCTCCTTAGAGTGCTCAGGCTTATCGATACGTACAATCTCAATCTTAGAGAACTCGTGTAGACGGTTCAATCCACGCACATCCTTACCATAGCTACCAGCCTCACGACGGAAGCACTCTGTATAGGCACAGTTCTTGATAGGCAAATCCTTCTCGTCGAGAATCACATCACGATAGATATTCGTTACAGGCACCTCGGCAGTAGGAATCAGATAGAAATCATCTACCTCGCAATGATACATCTGGCCTTCCTTATCAGGCAATTGACCTGTACCATAGCCTGATGCGGCATTTACAACCGTAGGAGGCATTATTTCTGTGTAGCCACTCTTACGAGCCTCATCGAGGAAAAAGTTAATCAAAGCACGCTGCAAACGAGCACCTTTACCTATATAAACGGGAAAACCTGCACCTGTAATTTTGACACCAAGATCAAAGTCAATAAGATTATATTTCTTAGCAAGTTCCCAGTGAGGCAATGGATTAGCAATACCCAATGATGGATTTACGTCCCAGTTACCTACGGTATCCTTCTCCGTACACTCCTTCAAGTTCGACTTCACCACATGGTTATCCTCTGCTGCTGCACCCTCTGGTACTTCATCATAGGGGATATTAGGAATCTGACAAAGTAGACGTGTCATCTCCTCCTGTGCCTGGTTCATCGTCTCTTCCAACTGTTTGTTGGTTTCCTTCATCTCGGACACCTGTGCCTTGATTGCATCTGCCTCAGTCTTCTTGCCTTCTTTCATCAGGCCACCAATCTGAGCAGCCATCTTCTTGGCCTCACTCAGGTTCTTGTCCAATGTTTGCTGAGCCTCGCGACGCTTTTTATCAACGGCCAAGACCTCATCAATTGCCTCTTTTGCACCCTTAAAGTGCTTCTTCTCCAAGCCACGAATCACGCGCTCGGTTTCCTCAGTAATGAGTTTCAGTGTAAGCATAAATATTTTAATTTTTACATTTTTACATTTTTCAATTTTAACATTTTCTACAGTTGCTGCAGTCGGGCGATATATTTACCCAAGATGTCGAACTCCAAGTTCACAACGGTTCCCACCTTGATGTCTTGGAAATTTGTATGTTCCATCGTATATGGGATGATAGCCACCTGGAACGTATTTGCAGTGGGATTGCATACAGTAAGCGACACACCATTGACGGTTACAGAACCCTTGTCGACAGTAAAGTAGCCTCTACGCGCCATCTCACGGTTCTCAGGATATTCAAAGGTGAAATATGTAGAGCCACCTGCATCTTCCATCTTCACACACTTTGCCGTCTGATCTACGTGTCCCTGTACGATGTGTCCGTCAAGTCGTCCATTCATCAGCATCGATCGCTCCACGTTGACTTTGTCGCCAACCTTTATCAGGCCCAGGTTCGTACGGTCTAATGTCTCTTTCATAGCTGTCACCACGTAGTTCTTCCCTTCTATCTTGACAACAGTCAGGCAAACACCGTTATGTGCCACACTCTGGTCTATGCTCAATTCATCTGTAAACGAGCATGTCAGCGTGAAATCGATATTCTCCCTATCGCGTTTGATATCCACTAAAGTGGCAAATTCTTCAATAATCCCTGAGAACATAATAATTATCTCTAAATTCTTAAATCAAAAAAAATGGGACCGCCAGGGTGATGTGATGAAAACTCCTTTATCACAGGTTTTGGGTGCTCTCTGTCTTTGTAATCCATCGGCATTTATTAGAACGCTTGGTTAATGGCCCGCCATTGACAAGAGAAGACTGCCCGGTTTTCAATGTTATTTGATGAGTATCCCGATCGAACCAAGGCGGCCCCTACTCTATTCTTTATATTCTATTCCATGATCTCATAAGCTGTTGTTTCTTCGTCTATGTTCACCTGTCTGAACTTATCACGATACTGTGATGGTGTCAACCCCGTCATACTTTGAAAATGCCGATAGAACTGTGCTGCATCGGTGAATCCAGTGTTATACGAGATGTCTGCAATACTATCGTTGGTTTGTTCAAGCAGTTGTTTTGCCTTGGTCAGGCGGAAATCAATGATATAATCGCGAACGGACTTCTTAGTGATTTTCCTCAGATGGCTCTCGAAGTCAGCCAAACTGATTGACAACTGTTTAAGAAGCGGTTCAATGCTAAGTGCAGAGTCTTTGTAATTCACCTCCATCCATTCCTGAACACTTTGAATGAAATCCATGTCTTCCTTTTGGTTGACATATAAGTTGGATGCTGCATTCTTGCGTTTTTTCTCTTGCCTTTGGCGACGAGCTTGCAACCAGAACATCAGAACTAACATGATTACAATACCTACAACAATGTATACCCATATTGAAGTATGTGACATGAAGAAAGATGCAGGCACTATAACCTCAATTTCTTTTAAGTCAAATTTGTCTGGCGAATCAAGCAGGAAAGCTTTCACTTTGAACTTATAGGTGCCAGCGGGTACGTCTGCATACGATACCATACGGCGTTCATTAGCGTTTTGCCAGTCAGCATCATACCCTTCAAGCATATACTGGTAGTGTACACGATGCTGCAACTGATAGTTCAACGATGCAAATCGGAACATGAAACGGGAATCGTGGCTTGGTAGTACTACTTTCTTTGCATCTGGCACATAATAGGTGTACTGACCATTTAAGCGCGGACTCTGCATCACATCGTCCAACCAGAAATCAGTGATACGCAGTTTCAGCATTGAACCAGTGGAGGTAACCAGTTTCTCCTGATCCACATGATAATAACCATTGAGCGTACCAAAAAGAATATGTCCATTGCCAAGCATCGTTGCCGAACTTTCTGAACAGTTGGTTTCGTCAACACCCTCAAGGCTAGAGTAAGTAGCAAAGATACGCTTGCCTAAATCAAAGGAGCAAAGGTTATGATCAGTGGCAAACCATACATTACCACGGCTGTCAAAAGTAAGGCTCTTAATCTCATCAGACACCAGTCCGTCCTCGGCCCCGAAGTGTTCAAAACGCCAACGGCCTTTTGAGTCCTGACCGATGGTATGGGCTAAGCCTCCACCACTGGTTCCCACCCACATCATACCCTGTTTGTCACGATCCAAACATACAATATCGTTTGACAAGAGTATATCTTCCGGATATTCCTCGGATTCTTCAAGTTTGCTTACATGTACCTTTCCTTGCTTATAGGACATGATAAGTATGCCATCGGTTGTGCCTGCCCACACATTTCCGTCTTTTGCAACAGCCACTGTTCGTACCTTCTGATAAGATCCAATGGGATAATTGTTCATGCCACGCTTGGGATACAGGAAATCCTCATGGCCCTTTGGCAACAAATTAACGCCTCCACCATAGGTGGCAACCCAAATGTTACCATCTGGGTCTTCCACGCTATAATAGACACGGTTATCGCTTAATGAAGTTTCGTCACCGTCAATATGCCGATAATTCTCAATAGAATAACCAGAGCCAACAGGCGACATCCTGAACAGGCCATTGTCTTTTGATGACAACCAATAAATTCCTTTTGAATCTTTTGATATGCCATAGATACGACCTAAGGGTTGCCCGTCTTCTGTCTTTTCAAACAATGAACGCTGGCCGTTGTCCTGAATGATATACAATTGTCCGGCTTTATTGCTAATCAAAAGCTGCTTCCTTGTACTGTCATATAGCATACCTCGGACTTCGTTCTCAATCATCTCGGTGGCATCAGGAACCAACAAGACTCGTTCTATGGTCTTATTGATGAGTTCCATCTTCTCTAAACCACGAAGAGAGGTAGACTCGAAAACCACCCCCTCGTTGGTAACCAGCATAGCATTGACGGTATTGGAAAGATTCCAAGGGTTCGTTGGGTCGTTATGGAAATACTCCATTTCATCGCGTTCACGGTTATAATAGCCAAATCCTCCACGATTCATGATTACCCAAACCACACCGTTTTTCTCGGTAAACTTACCACCTGTTCCGTCATAATCGGGATGCTTCACATTCTGGAAGAAGAACTTCTCTTCACCTGTAGCAGGGTTTAGTTTAGACACACCCATTCGTTTGTCGGTAAACCAAATCAATCCGTGGCTGTCTACAAAAATCTTTTCTACCGAGGTTCCACCATTTCGAATAACCTGTGAATCCTGACCATACGAGAAAGAAAGTATTTTTCCACTCTCCGTACCTGCAAAGACGTTATAACCGTTGGAATAGATACATAAAATGTTCTCATCGAGGAACAATCCCTTATGCTCAACCGTAAGATTACTGGCATCTACCCGATGCACACCTTTATTAGTACCAAGCCAGATGTCATCAAGGTACCCTTCTGCAATAGAAGAAATCTTCAAATCGCTCACAGTGATGAGCTGTGACTTTATTTCATCGGATTCTACTCTCAGCTTATAAAGTCCAACGCCTTCAACCACTATCAGCACATCACCGCTGCTTGTGACGAAAACTGGCTTCTGTGTCCGATACTCATCACTGCCACTTACATTTTTGAAAGGGTTTTGGAAACAGTCGGAAGAACGCTTTAACAAAAACACGCGTCCGTCGTACATTCGCATCCAGATGTTTTGCTGGTTATCAACAGCAAGCTGGCTTATGCGATTATGCATATTTTTAATATGACTGCCTGCACCGGTTTTGTAATTGTAAAAATGATAGCCGTCAAAACGTGACAATCCATTCCACGTAGCCAACCATACATATCCATAATCATCCTGCACAATTTGAGCAATAGCATTGCTCGCCAATCCATCGTTGGTGGAATAATGTTGGCGAGAAGCCTGTAGTTGCTGGGCAGAAGCGTTAACATTTCCCAGCAATGCCAAACAGGTTGCGATAACAAATGAATGTATGATTCTTTTCATTCAATAATCTTGCTATTAATTTCAGGCTACGAAATTACGAATAATTTTTGTTGAAACAGTTGATTTTATTTTTTTTAACGGTAAAACTGCGGAACAAAGCAATTATTCAAGCCATTTTCACCTGTTTTTATGTTTAAAAAACCAATTATGAGTCCATAAGACATATAACAGCAATGCCAGAGCGGTAAGAATAAAGGCTGTGAGCAGCAATATCATAGGCTGTCCACTGAAGGCATAATATCCCAATCCAAGACCAATTGCCAATCCCCCTTCCCATGCCAGCATGAACGTACTCTGTGATGTGCCGCGCTGACAGTGTCTGCTCAGTTTGACAAAGAACAGCAGGAAACGAGAACCGACAAGCCCTAATCCAAGTCCAAGGATTGGAGTTGTCAAAGGAGAATATCGCGATGCCAAAAGAATAACAAGTGAAGTGCCTATCAGTATCAATCCTGATACCACTTCGCTCTTCAAGTCTGCATCCTGAAAAACAAAACGCTGGGCTATAAGAGCCAACAGAAAGCCAACCATAACCATGCCGTAGGCCTCTATCGTAACATTCAGCGACATCAGTAATCCGATAGCAGTTGTTACGAGTATCAAGTTGAGAAACAGAGGCCAGCCTGCCACCAAGAAAAATCGGTCAAGGCTTAAGAGATGCATACGGTCTTCTGGTATACGAAATGGAAAACGGATGAAAAGAACCAAGATGACAGCCACCAGACAACACACCAATGCGAGAAAGAACACATTAAGTGTAGAATTGGGCGATACAGGTATTGACGATGGAGATATGGTGTTGGATAGACGAATCAGCAACAAAGCCGACATAGGGCCTATCGACAAGGCAAAACGTCCGAACCAGGTAGCCGAATGATTAGCTTCAGTACGCTGATGCGACTCACAGGTGTCTATAATTAACGTAGAGACAAGTACCATCTGTGCTAATCCATAAACGACTCCCTGTCCCATACGCCATACAACAATCATTGGGAACAAGTGTAACGCTGGAAGCCGAAAAAAAGGTAATATCATTGATACAGCCAATATCAAGACACAGACCAAGAACACCACATTACGCCTGTATTGCTGAACCAAATACGAACAAAAAGCACCCGGCAAAAACAAACCTATCGCAAAAGATGCCATCACAATACCTACCTGCTGGCTATCCAACCCTGCCGAGATTTTCAACCATACAGGTAATATGGGAATCAGCATCGTAACAGCCATCGTAAGCAAAAGATTTGCTATAGACATAAGCCAGAACTCCTTATGCCACAGCCGTATATGCATCTTTGTTCCTTGTGTATTCACCTTTGAACTTTTAACTTATCACTCAACACTTCTCACTTCTCAATACGATTCCTTCTCATTTGGGAAGTCGCCACTCTTCACGTCGGTGACATACTGTCCTATAGCATCGGTCATTACCGTGTTCAGGTCGGCGTATCGACGCAGGAAACGCGGAGAAAAGCCCTGATTCATGCCCAGCATATCAGCCACAACGAGAATCTGTCCGTCGCAGCCATTACCGGCACCAATACCTATCGTAGGCACGCTGATACTCTTCGTCACCTGTTCGGCCAATTTCGCTGGCACCTTTTCCAGTGTCACCGCAAAGCATCCTACCTCACTCAGTGCCTGAG